>ERZ869936.74-NODE-74-length-138727-cov-8.090833_pt1 | contig 138727 bp, 132 predicted proteins | sample MGYA00520876_ERZ869936 | MGnify/ENA primary metagenome ERZ869936 (study PRJEB32218, sample SAMN09650985) | biofilter metagenome | isolation source: enrty point of leading RO module | place: Saudi Arabia: Thuwal, RO plant located on Red Sea | collected 2016-02-17 ...
TCATGTACAGGATGCCGATCCGCTTGTGATCGGTACTCAACAGCCACGACCACACGTTGTAGTCGGCGTTGAGGTAGTGGCGCTTCGGAAGTTGTACGTTGTTCATTGCGGGGCCGATTGCTTCTTGTCGGAGGATTGCTCCGGTGGGGCCAGCGATTTTACGTAGGCGATCAACTCGAACAGGCCGGCTTCGTCGATTTGCCCTTCGTACGAAGGCATCACGCTCTGGTAGCCGGCCACGACTTTGGCCTGCGGATTGAGAATCGATTCGCGCAAGTAGGCTTCGTCGGCCGTTACCATCTCGCCGCCCGAAAGCGCCACTTGGCTGCCGTAGAGTCCGTCGAGCGGCGGACAGCGTGGACGCACGGGAGCGGCGTGGCAGTTGCCGCAGCGGAACTGCTCGAACAGCCGCCGGCCGGCTTCCACGGGCGACTCGGTCGGGCCACCCTGCAGCCATTCGGAGTAGTCGGCCGGGTCCATCACGACGACTTCGCCGATCATGTCCGAATGGCTCGTGCCGCAGTACTCGGCGCAAAACAAGTGAAACCGCCCGACCTTCGTGGGCTCGAACCACAACGTCGTGTAGCTGCCCGGCAGTACGTCCTGCTTGAGCCGAAAGGCCGGCACGTAAAAGCTGTGGATGACGTCCTCGGAGATCATGGTCAATTGCACCGGACGACCCACAGGCAAGTGCAGCGCGTTGATCTCCTGCTTGCCGCCGGCGTGCTGGATCTTCCACATCCATTGCTTGCCCACGACGCTCACCTTGGCACTTTCCGGCGGTGCCCGGTGCGAGCGAAAGTACAGCACGGCTCCCCAGAAGAACATCACCATTGTCAGCGCCAGCGGAATGAGCGACCACGTCACTTCCAGCTTCCACGGCGAGCCATAGTCGGCCGAGCGGGCAAAGCTGGCGCTGCGCCGGTATTTGACGGCGAAGTACAAGATGGCCACGCAGATCAAGAGCGTGAAGAACGACGACACCGCCAGCAAAAAGAAGTACAGCCGGTCGACTGCGGGGGCCGCCGTTGAGGCCGCTTCGGGAAATAGTCGAAAGCTCTTGTCCATGTTGCGTGCGTGTTCGGGGATCAATCGTCGCCCGGCGGGGTGTTGCTAGTCGAAGGGGCCTCGAGGTCCGGGAACTGCCGTCGTTCGCGGTACAGCATCAACCCAACACCCGCGCCCAGTCCGACGACGGTGACCGCCGCGGCCAGACGCATCACGCGAAAGATCGCCAGTCCGTATTTCCCGGTCTCCGGGTCGTAGTGGTAGCACAACAGCAATACGCGATCGGCGGCCGAGCCGACGGTGCCCTGCGAAGCCTCGACCAGCGCCAGCCGCAAGTCGCGCGCCGGGAACTCGACGCCGTAGAGATAACGGGAAACGACGCCCCCGGGTGTCAGCACCATCAGGCCCGCGGCATGTGCGAACTGGCCACGGGAGGGATCGTATCGGTAGCCGAAACCCACAGTGTCGGCCAACCGGCGCACCTGGTCTTCGGTGCCCGTCATGAATCGAAATCCAGAGGCGGCCCCCGGCCGATCATAGCGCTCAAGCGCCGTGCGCTTGGCCGCGGCCGCCAGCTCGGGCGTTTCGCGATGGTCGAAGCTGACGACCGCGACGGTGAAGTCCTGGCCGGCGTCGAGCTTCAAGTGCGTCAAGCTCCGCACGAGGCCGTCCATCGTCATGTTGCAGAGCATCGGACAGCGGTAGTACACCAACGCCAGCACGATCGGTTTGTCGCCGCTCAGCTCGCCGAGCGACACCGCGACACCGTCCTCATCCACCAGGTCGATGTCCAGCGGAACTTGCGCCCCCGAATGAGGCTCGATGCCGACGTCATCGAGCAGTTGGCCAATGTTGGTGCGCGGACGCTCATCGCTGCCGATGGTTGCGGCCACCACGCCCGCGGCAGTCATCAGCACCAGCGCGATCAACCCGGCGGGCCACAGCCACAGCCAGCGTCGCCGCGGCTCGCTATTGGTTTGGCGCGTTTCCATCGTTGGAGTCCTTTTCTGGTTTCGGGGCCGGCAGGCCGCGCTGCGATAGAATCCCCATGGCGCGCTTGATCGGAATTCGAGCGACTCCCTGCTCGCGGTCGATCCAGGCGTAGTTCTCGAGCCGTTCGTTCTCCTGGCGGCGAAGATCTTCGAGCTGGCGGGGCTGATCCGGGTTCAGGCTCGGCCCCTCCTTGGTCGGCGGCGGCAACTCGACGAGACTGGCCTTTTCGGTAACCGGCGACAGAACGTTCATGGTGTACAACAACATTGCCATCAGCGCGACAGCGACGGCGACCGTCAGGCTTAATGCGACGCTGGTCCAGGCCACACTGCGAGCGCTGATCGTGTCGGGCTCGTGCCCGGCTTGATGCGGATCGAAGTTTTCGCGTTGCGTGTCGTTCATGAGTCCTCCGTTGTCGGCTGCGGCTCGGGAACGCGTCGCGCGAGCAAGCTCGCAAACAGGGCGGTCCAAAGCCCGCCCAAAGCCAACGGTGCGACGACGTCCGTCCAGCGCACCAGGATCTCGCCCGGCCGAAACGACGGCAGGATCGTCCAGGCCAGATAGACAAACTGCATGCCGAACACCAACAGGGCCACCCCGGCCAGCCAACGCGGGTTGTGCTTGAGATCGCGCGACAACAAGAGCCCGAACGGCACGACGAACCCGCCGACGATTGCCGCCAGACCGAACCATTGCCATCCGCCTTGCAGGCGAGTGATATACCAGACGTTCTCTTCCGGCAGATTGCCCGCGTAGATGATCAAGAATTGCGAAAAGGCGAAGTAGGCCCAGAGCATGAGGAACGCCATCGTCAGCGTGCCGAGATCGGCCAGGGTCGGCGGCACGACGAGTTGTGTTCCGCTGGGAGTTCTCGATTGCAGCGACGCTGCGGCGGCGGTGGTGATTGCCAGGCCCGCCAAGGCTCCGCCCATGGCGATCAATGCGCCGTAGATGGTCGAGAACCACCCGGGATCTAATGACATTCCCCAGTCGATTGAGGCGAACGTGCACGTGAGGATCATTAGCGCTAGCGCGACAGCCGCCAGGCGTCGCCGACCGCGTGGCCGCCGCGGGCCCCGCCGTGCGCGAAGGCAAAATGCGAGCACGAGCAGCACCCACAGCACGAAGTACCCCACCGCGCGTGCCTGGGCGAACTCAACGTTGAGGTAGAGTCGCTGCACGTCCGGTGGAATGTGATGGCCTGCGTCGCTTGTCATCTCGGCGGGCGAGGCATCGGCCGATGCCACCGTGTGTTCCGACTCGGCGGCCCAGGGATAGATCCGATCCATCTGCAGGGCGATCGGTACGAACGCCAATGCGGCCAGAGGCATCGTCATCGCCCCGCACTCCAAGAACGGCCGAGCCGCCAGACCCCAGCGGCCGCCCGAAAGGTAATACACCAGCAACACGCCCAGACACCCAATTGACACCATCCACCAGAACAGGAAGCCCAGAAGATACGATTCCAACAGCGTGTCGAGCCGTACCGTTGCCGCCAAAGCGCACAGACCGACGCCGACGGCGGCCACCAGCAGGCCCCCGCGCTGCCATCGTGCGATCGTCTCTCGAACGGCTTCCGCGCTCACGGTGCTGCGTCTCCTTTGGGCAACTTGTCGCGATCCTCCGCCGGCAAATCGTCGGCGGCGGCGTGTTGGCTCAGTTGCAGAGCTCGTACGTAGGCTACGATCGCCCAGCGATCGGCGGGCGGGACCTGGCTGGCGTAACTCGGCATGCGGCCGAATCCGCGCGTGATGACGTCGTAGAAGTGGCCCACCGGCGCCTCGCGCAGCCGCGTGAGCTCCAGCGACGGTGGGGCGGGAAAACCGCGCTGGACGGCCATTCCGTTGCCGCTGCCCACCCGGTCATGGCACGGGGCGCAAAAGATGTCGAACCGCTGCTGTCCGCGCGTGAGTACGTGTTCGAGTTGCTGGCTTTCGTTCCCCTCGACGCCGAGCTTCTCCGCGACGGTCGACAACGGGAACTCGGCCACCGGCTCACCGTCTGCCGTGCCTTCGAAAAACGCCGTATCGGTCCGCAGGTGCCCACGGGCGACGGTGCCCTCGACCAGCGGGCGCGAGGCCATCCCATTGGCGAAGAAGTCGCTGGCTTCCAGCGGCTCGTAGCGCGGCTGGTCGGCCATGTCCTGCTCGCAGCCGGCTGCCATCGCGGCGACAAGCAGACCGGCCAGTGCCATCTGTGGACTATGCGGGTACATCGAACACCTCCGTGGCGCCGGCCTCGACTAGCAGTCGGCGTGTTTCGTCCCCGGCAAACCGGGCGTCGGCCGTTTCGATGCATAGAAAAAAACCATCGCGCGTAGCGTGGGCGAATTGCTCGACTGCAAATAGTGGATGGTGCGGCCGGGGCAGGCCGTTGAGCGCTAACATCCCCAGCACGCCGAACAGAGCGGCGACCAGCACGGTTGTTTCGAACGTGACCGGAATGAAGTACGGCCAACTATTGAGGGGACGCCCGCCGACGTTGAGCGGATAGGCGATCACGGATACCCAGTACTGAAGCAGGTATCCGGCCACCGCGCCTATTAAGCCGCCGATCAGCACCACCAGCGGCATCCGCGTGCGGGTGAATCCGATCGCCTCGGCCAGGCCTTCGATCGGCATCGGAGAAAACGCGTCGAAGCGGCGATAGCCGGCCTCGCGCACGCGTCGCGCGCCGTCAACCAGCGCCTCGGGATCGCGAAATTCCGCCAGCAGGCCATAGAGCTGGGCGTCGGCCATCACGAGTGCTCCCCTTTCGACTCTTCCAGTAGCTCGCGCATCTCGAAGATCGAGATCATCGGAAGCAGCCGGATAAACACGAACAGCAGCGCGGCAAACAGCCCGATTGTGCCGATGAACGTCGCCCAATCCCAGAACGTCGGCACGTAGAGTCCCCACGACGACGGCAGGAAGTCGCGCGACAGACTTACCACGACGATGATGAACCGCTCAAGCCACATGCCCACGTTGATCACCAATGCAATGACAAACAGCAGCGGTACGCTATGACGAACGCTACGGAACCAGAGCAGTTGCGGCACGACGATGTTCGACGCGATCAGCAGCCAATAACACCAGCCGTATTCGCCGAAAGCACGATTGAGCATCATGTAGCGTTCGAACAGATTGCCGCTGTACCAGGCAATGAACGCCTCGATCAGGTAGCCGTAGGCCACGACCAGCCCGCTGGCGAGCATGACTTTGGCCATGTTGTCCAAGTGCCGGGCGGTGACCAGGTCCTGCAAACCGTACACGGCCCGTAGCGGGATAGCGATGGTCAGCACCATGGCGAACCCGGAATAGATGGCCCCGGCGACGAAGTACGGCGGAAAAACTGTCGTGTGCCAGCCGGGAATGATGCTCACGGCGAAGTCGAGGCTCACGATCGTGTGCACCGACACCACCAGCGGCGTGGCCAGACCGGCCAGCAACAGGTAGGCCCGCTGATAGCGCTGCCAGTGGCGGGCACTGCCGCGCCAGCCCATCGCCAGAAAGCCGTAGGCGATGCGCGAGAAGCGGCGCTTGGCCCGGTCGCGAAGCGTGGCCAAGTCGGGAATCAGGCCGACGTACCAGAAAAACAGCGACACCGTGGCATACGTGGCTACGGCGAAGAAGTCCCACATCAGCGGACTGCGGAACTGGGGCCACATGCCCGTGGTGGCAGGGTAGGGGACCAGGTAGTAGAAGTATTCCGGCCGCCCCAAGTGCAACAGCGGAAACAGCCCCGCGCAGGCAACGGCAAACAGCGTCATCGCCTCGGCGAAACGATTGATCGACGTGCGCCATTGCTGCCGCAACAGCAGCAGGATGGCCGAGATCAACGTGCCGGCGTGGCCGATGCCGATCCACCACACGAAGTTCACGATGGCAAACCCCCAGGCCACCGGCATGTTGATGCCCCAGATGCCCACCCCGCGCAAGAACAGATATCCAACAGACCACAGCAGCACCATCACCAGCAGGAAGGCCACGGCGAAGCCGAAGTACCAGTTCCGCGGCGTACGCCCCCGCAGCACGATGGCGCTGATCTTGTCGGTAACCGATCCGAACGTGTAGTCGCCCACCAGCGGTTGCTGCCGGGTCGAGCCGTGTTTCAGATTTTTGCCGCTTTGAGCCATGAGACCGAGACTAACTTTGCGAGTCGGCTTCGAATTGTTCCAGCGCCGGATTGGGGTTGCGCACGCCGGCCAGGTAAGTCGTCCGCGGCCGCGTGTTCAACTCGCCCAATAGCGCATAGTTGAGCGGGCTTTCGGCCAGGCTGTGCACGCGGCTTTCGGCATCGTTCAGGTCGCCGAACACGATGGCCTGCGATGGGCAGGCCGCCTGGCAGGCCGTCACGATTTGGCCGTCTTCGATTGGATGGCCCGAGTTGTCGGCGTCGATCCGCGCGGCGGCAATCCGCTGGACGCAGTAGGTGCACTTTTCCATCACGCCCCGATTGCGCACCGTGACGTCGGGATTTTGCATCATCTTCAGTGTGGGCTCGTCGAGCTCCGAGTACTGCAAGTAGTTAAACCGTCGCACCTTGTAGGGACAGTTGTTCGAGCAGTAGCGCGTGCCGACGCAACGGTTGTAGACCATCTCGTTGAGGCCCTCCTCATCGTGCACGGTCGCGGCCACCGGGCAGACGACCTCGCAGGGGGCCTTTTCGCAATGCATGCAGGGCAGCGGCTGGTGCACTACCCGCGGCTGGTGCACGTCGCCCTCGTAGTAAGCGTCGACGCGAATCCAGTGCATCTCGCGCCCCATCGCCACCTGCTCCTTGCCGACAACAGGGATGTTGTTTTCCGACTGGCAGGCCGCCACGCACGCGTTGCAGCCGGTGCAGCGGTTTAAGTCGATGCTCATCGCCCACTTGTGGCCGTCGTATTCGAACTCGGGATACAGCGACGGCAGATCGCCTGCGTGCTCGCTGTGCATAAAGGCCGGATGCTGCGGGTCCTGTTGCACTTCTGCGAGCGTGCCCGAGCGAACCAGGTCGCGCCCGTCCATCCAGTGATGGTGCTGCGTGCAGGCTAAATCGACGCTTTGTCCGAGGCGGCGAAGCGTAGCGCCTTGCCCATGCCAGGGCGAGGTGATCGTTTGCAGCGCGTAGGCGTCAAAACCCAGGCCTCTGCCCACCTGGCCGGCCCGCCGGCGGCCGTATCCCAGCGGAAGTGTCACGGTCCGCTCAGACTGTCCCGGCAGACGCCACACGGGCGCGGTCACGCTTCGCCCGTCGTATTCAATCTGAACCAGGTCGCCGTCGTTCAGTCTCAGCGAGCTGGCCAGGCCCGGGCTCATCAGGGCGGCGTTGTCCCACGTGAGCTTGGTGAAGGGCTTGGGAAGCTCTTGCAGCCAGCCGTTGTTGGCAAACCGACCGTCCCAAATCGTCGGATCGGGACGAAAGACGAGATCAAGATGCTCAGTTCCTGAATTAGGCGAGGATGCCACGGCCGCGGCGTCGGACGGCGAGCCGTTCAGGTTCGATGTATCGACGGTCACCGATACGGTTGGCGCTTGCGTCTCGGCAACGACGCCGTCGTGAAGCGAAGTTTCCCAGGTCGCTTCGAAGTCGCCTCCGTCGCCAATTTGCTGTTGCCAGTACTGCTTGACGATTTCGTGGGCGGTCTTGCCGGGCTCGCCCAGCAGGGCCGCCATGATTTCGGTGGGAGTGCGACCCTGGTACAAGGGAGCGATCAGCGGCTGCACGATCGACGCCGTGCCGTCGTAGGCCCGGGCATCGTCCCACGACTCGAGGAAATGCGCCTGCGGCAAGTGCCAGTCGCAGCGGGCGGACGTTTCATCGTCGTACAGGCCGAGCCGCACGCGAAAGGGAACCTTCGCCAGCGCAGCGGCAAAATCCAGGTTGCCGGGCGAGGCATACACGGGGTTTCCACCCAGGATGCACAGCGTCTCCACGCGGCCGGCTCGCATATCCTCCACAAGCTCGGCAAACGCCCGATACTGCAGGGTTGGCTCGGCCAGCGCGGGCTCAGCGTAGGTGACCGTTTGGCCGACGGCCCCCAGTTTTTCGTTGATCGCGTGGACCACCGCGTGCGCCCGAGGCGAAAGCCACCGTCCGGCCAGCACAAGCGCACTGCCGCTCTCTCCCCGCGGCCGATAGTTGCGCAAATCGTCCGCCACCGCATCAAGCCACTGCCGGGTGCGCTTGGGAAGATTCTCCTCTGAGCCGGCGACGTCGATCTCCAAACGGGAGGCCAACGCCAGCAGAAACGTCTCGATCTCGGCGCTGGAAAGTGCCAGTCGGTGGTCGGCCTTGCCTCCCGTCAGCGTCGGCGTGGATTCGACCGCATACAGGCGGCTCATCGAGATCGGCGACTGCGCGGGATCGCGCACGTCGCGGCGGGCGGCAAAGGCGTGGGCTTGGCGTAGGTGGTCGGGACCCTCGATGAGAAAGTCGGCGTCGAGGGCGAGAATCACGTCGGCCCGATCCACGTCGTAGCGCGGGGCCACGTAGCGGCCGAACGCCATTTGCGCCCCGGCCAGCGCGTTGTCGTCGTTGACCGGCTCGTATTGCACCCACTGCGCTTCGGGATACGTTGCCAGAAAGCGGCGGATCTGGTCGGCAAGCGTGGGCGAGGTGATCGTCTCGGTCAGCAGGCGGATGCCGCGGCCCTGGCGATCGCGCTGCGCTTCGAGCACCGGGCGGAGCGCCGATACGAATGCATCCCAAGTGCTGATCTCGCCGGCCCGCGTGAACGTTTGCGAGCGGTCGGGATCGTACATCGTGAGGATGGCCGCCTGAGCAAACGCGTCGCTGACGCCCGGTGCCTCGTGCGGGTTGCCCTTCCACGGCACCGCCGGCACGCTGGGATGCCGCGGGTTGCCCTCGATCTTGGTCGGCCGGCCCATGTGGCTCTCGACCAGCAGGCCGGTGGCGAAGCCGCCCAGCGTCATAGCCGTGGCAAAGTACAGCGGCTTGCCGGGCACGATCTCCTCGGGCTGCTGCACGTAGGGAACGATCTTTTCTTCCGGTTGCCGCAGGCAGCCCTGAACGCCGGCCAAGGCCAGCGAAGCGCCCAGCAGCCGCAGAAAATCGCGCCGGTTGCTTTCGCTGAACTCGGCGCCCACGGCCGATTCGGCCCGCGCCAGATAGCGCTGTAATTCCTCGTTGCCGGCCTGCTCGCTCAAGCTGCGCCAATACTGCCGGCTCGTTTCGCTTGGCCCGGGCCGCTGCGGCGCTGAGTTCGGCACGATGCTTCTCCCCGACGTAGTGCTCATCGATGGCACGTATAACAACTCGTTTGGCTCTCGACTTCGACAACGGCCGACAGATCCTCTGCAACTCTTTGACGGTCGCCCGACGAGCCGCTGGCGAACACGGCTTGCGGACTGCCGACGTATTGCTCGGGATGCCAATGGCAATCGAGGCACCACTGCATGAACAACGTATGTTCGCGCCACATGAGCGGCATCTTGGCCACGTCGCCGTGGCAGGTGACACAGGCCACACCCTTGCGGACGTGCACGCTGTGGTTGAAATAGACGAAGTCGGGCACGTCGCTGACACGCGTCCACTCCAGCGGCGTGCCCGTGCGATAGCTTTCCCGCACCGGCTCGAGCATTTCGCTATCGGCAAACAACTGCGAATGGCAATTCATGCAGGTCGCCGTGGGCGGGATCCCGGCAAACGATGAATCCTCGACGCTGGTGTGGCAGTAGCGGCAGTCGAGTCCGACATCGCCCACGTGGTGTTGATGGCTGAATGGTACCGGTTGCTCGCGGACGACGTTCACCTCGGTGATGTAGGGAGAACGCACGATTGTGAAGACCACCGCCAGTAGCCCCGCCACGATCAGCACCGCGCCGAAGATGGTGACGCGGGAAATCGTGTTCATGCTGGGGTGAAACACCTGCGGCATGTGTGGTCTTTCAGAGTCGACAGGCTGCTAGGGCATCCAAGTGGCGCGTATTTTAACAAACCGAAATTTTTCGCCAGCCCTAACTCGGGTTTGCTTCGGCCAGCCGGCGCCTGGAAAGTCACGCGGCCCATGCCAACCGCGTGCCACTGGCGAGTCAAACAGAAACGAAAGATTACTTGGCGGGCCGATCGTCGATTTCCGGCGAGTCTGCCGCTTCCTTGGCATGCAGCGTGACGTCGCGGGCCTCCGTCTCGCTGAGCAACAGTTCGGCCTTCTCCACCTCCGGCGGCTCGCCGGCAACGATCACCAGCACTTTGCCTTGCTCGACCAGCGACTCGTAGTGCTTGATGTTCGCATCATGCACCCCCCAACCTTTCATGGCTCCCAGGAAAGCGCCGACGATCGCGCCGGTCAGGGCGACGAGTGGTCCGGTCATCAGAATCAGGCCGAACCCGGTCGCCGAAATCAGGGTGGCGGCGCCGGCAATTCCGGTCAGCCCGCCCAGGGCACCACCGATGGTCGCATCGCGCATCGAGTCATCGGTTAAGCTCAAGTGAGCCGCTGTTTTCCCCTCGGGATCCAACTCGCGCCGCACGAGAGACACGTGCGCCTCGCCGGTCAACCCTGCTTCGCGAAGCTTGCGAACCGCCTGCTCGGCCCCGGCGGTCGTCTCAAACACACCGACGACACACTCGTTCTTAATCGTCTTGGCATCGGAACTCATCTCGGTTCGCTCCTTCATCTCGGCTCGGTGAGCACGCAGAAATATCTCGGCCCGGTGAGCAAGAGGAATCTCGTAGTCGGGAGTGTTTCGCCTAGGCGCTGCTGCTCTCCAGGCTCTCGCCGGCCTCCCGCCATGCCTTGGCCCCGCCCTCGAAATCGTAGACCTCGGTGAAGCCGGCCTCGTCCAACTTCTCCGCAGCCTTCGCCGACGACTGGCACTGCTCGCTGGCGCAATACACCACCACGGGTTTCTCGAGCCCGCCGGCGGCTTCTTTCACGCGCTCGGCGAAGTCGTCCTGATCCTGGGGGATGTTGATGGAATCGGGAATGCGGGTTTGGGCGAAGTTCTCAGGCGCTAGCGTATTGATCACCGTGGGACGGCGCTCGCTGGTCAGCATCACTCTCAGAGCGTCGACGTCGATCGGTTGCATGGGAGTCTCCTTGTGCCAGGTCTTGCTTCCAGTAAGGCATGATATCTTTGCTGCAAAAACGGTTCCGCAGGCAAAGTTATTCGGGCACCACGCGCCACTTGGATCGGCAGCGGTCGAGTTGGTCGCCAAGTACCCGTGCAGGTTGCCAGTCGCCCACGCTCGCGGCCGTGGGCGACCTCCGACGCGAGCGGCATGCGAACTGCTCCCCCATGCTTCCGACACGCTCGAGCCGTTTTGGCATCCATCCGCAGCGGAGGCAGCCATGGGGGAGAACCGAGGGGGACGAGTTGGATGATGCGCAACTCGACGCTCCACCCGACACGATCCAAGACATCCTGCGCCGCCTCGGCCAGCGCGAGGATCCCTGGGGCAAATTAAGCCGGCGCGGCCACGCGCTGCCGGCACTGCGTAAGCGGCCGCGCGAACTCGAGGAAGAAACCGGTGAGATTAGGCGTTGCTCGATCCCCAAGGCTGATCGCCCGGGCCGCTCGATGAACGCGTTCTGGTCAACCCGCGTACACGGCTGCCATCCGTCAGCCCGCTCTTCCTGGTGGCAGCAGTGTCGTTGGTTCGCAAACGTCACCGATCGCACGGCGGCACGATCTTTGCGACACACCTTGGTGGATGCTTGGAGTCCGATCGCGACTGACCGGGCATACGCAGAGCACAACGAAAGGGGGCATCCATGTCTACCAATTCCGCGCACGCTGACGCCGTTGACAAGTTGGCCGAACTCATCCGCGACATTCCGGTTGCCATGCTGACCACGATGGGCGACGACGGCAGATTTCATAGCCGGCCCATGGCGAACGTGAATCGCCAGTTCGCGGGGGACCTGTGGTTCTTCACTCGCGGCGATGAACCGAAGGCGCGCGAAGTGCACGTGGACCCGCGCGTGAATGTCAGCTTCGCCGCTCCCGAAGGTGGGCGCTACGTCTCGGTGTCGGGTCGAGCGTCCTTGGTGCATGATCCGTCGCGAGCCAAGCTGTTGTGGGAAGATGCGACTTGCGAGAAGTGGTTTCCAGGCGGCCCAGAGGACCCGGAGTTGGCGCTGCTGAAGATCGAGTTGGACGAGGCCGAGTACTGGGACGAGACCACCAGCGGGATGCGCGCTTTGCAAGGACTGCTGCGCACCGCTTTCACGGGCGAGCCGGACCGCGCGCTTGAGAACGAGAGCGTGCATTGGCCGGGCAAGAACTAGAACGCGTGGCTGGAGTTCGCTCTTTACCGCCAAAGGAGATACGCGATGACGCTTGAAGGCATTCGCTTTGCCGTGCTGGTCGAAGATCAGTACGAAGACCAGGAGCTTTGGTACCCCTTGCTGCGGCTGACGGAGGCCGGAGCCCAGGTCACGCTCGTCGGTCCGCAGGCGGGAGTGACGTATCAGTCCAAGCACGGCTATCCGGCGGAATCGGAAGCGGCCGCCAGCGACGTCTCGGCCGACGACTTCGACGGCGTCGTCATTCCCGGCGGCTATGCCCCCGATCGGATGCGCCGCGACGAGGCGATGGTGAGTCTGGTGCGCGAGGCCTTCGCGGCCGGCAAAGTCGTGGCCGCCATCTGCCACGCGGGCTGGATGCTATGTTCGGCCGGTGTGCTCGAGGGCAAGCGAGTCACTAGTGTCTCGGCCATCAAAGACGACATGACCAATGCCGGGGCGAATTGGACCGATGAGGAAGTCGTGCAAGACGACAACCTGATCACCAGCCGCACTCCGGCCGATCTGCCAGCCTACTTGCGCACGATCATCGCGGTTTCCGAGGCCAAGCTGGTGCACGAGCGGGCCCATTACGCCGGCTAGCATACGGTCCACAAGACGTTTTCGAAATCAACCGTTTCCCGGAGGTAACGACTATGTCCGCCATGAGAGTTCTGACCGCAGCCTTAGCCACCACGCTAGGTCTCAGTTCGTTTGCGCTTGCAGCGGAGCCCACCGCTCCGTCGCAGGACGCCGCCGCAGAGGCGCAGAAACGAGATCAGCATCTGAGCCGCTATTTTGCCGACGTGCTCATGCTCGCCAATCACAGCGAGATCCAACTGAGTCAACTGGCTCAACGGCGCAGCACCAACCAAGAGATCCAGCAGCTCGCAGAGACGATCGCCGAAGATCATTCGCGGCTCAACGCGGCGATCGATCGAGTGGTCCCCGGCACGCGTAAGCGATTCGAGGCCGCCAACCGCGAGCGGCAGCCGGGCCAGCAGGCTCGGCATCGCTTGCTGACGCGACTGTGCATGATCAATCATCAGGCCGCCGAAAATCACTTGGAGCGCTCCGAGAAGATGCTCGAGAACTACCAGGGGCAGGACTTCGACATGGCATTCCTCGGGCTGCAGATCGCGAATCACAACTGGTTGATCGCCGAGTTGCAGGCGATCGACGACGTCGGCTCGAGCGAGTTCCAGGATCTGCTGCAAGAGACGACCCAGACGGTCGAGCACCACCTGGAGAAAGCCGTAGCCTTGTCTCGAAAACTCGAGGACGACCGCCGCACGGCACGTTCACGCTAGCGCGCTTCGAAGCGGCAAAACGGTCGATACGCAATCGCGTTAAGTTTCGGCTTCCCGCGGTTGTTTATAGTTTTAGAACGATGAGAGCGGTAACGATGATTGCAAAACCGAACCGACGTGATCCGTTGCGGCACGCCGCGGAGCCCGCCCCGATGAGCCTGCAACGCGAGCACGAACTGGTACGCAGCGGCGGCACGATCTCGCGACACGTCATGGCCATCGCGTTCGGACTCGTGCTATTGGCCATCGCCATCGGCACGGTCGTGGTTTCCCAGCAGGAGGCCTTTGCGGCGACGATGGCCATCATCGGCGGGCTGTCGGTCGCCTGGGGCACCTATCGGTGGCTGCGTCTGTGGACGTCAACGGGGTTCTAGGGAACCGATTGCGCTCGGCTTCTGAGAGCGGTAAACGCCACCTCTCGTGAGACCGCACCGGCCAGCTCTTGGATCGCCGTTCGCATCGCGCGCAGCAACTCCGTCTTCACCCGATTCTTTCCGCCCACGTTGATGCCGCGGTACAGGGCGACACAGGCGCTCATGGTTGCACTATTGGGTGTAGTCGCCCACGACGACGTCGAGCGCGGCGGGCACGACCGAGAACGTCAGCGGCTGGCCCTCAATGGCTTCACCGTCGGCCATCGCCGGGGCGTGGGGATCGGTCTCGATCGTCACACGCCGCACGCGCCGATGCACGACGCTCTCATGCTCCAGATACGTCTGTGAGACGACCCCCAACACCACCTGGGCCAGGTCCAGCGTCGTGCCATCTTCAATCACGATCAGATCCAGGTAGCCATCGCTCGGTTTGGCCAGCGGGGCCACGGTGATGCCGCCGATCGAGCGGTTGTTGGCGATGATGAAATTCCACGCCGACAGTGTCTCGGTCGGCCCGTCGTCGCACTGCATGCTGAGCTTGTAGCCGTTCAGATCGCGCAGCACGTCGATGGCGCCTCGCAGGTAACACCAGGCGCCCCACTTCTGTTTCATCTCATCGGTAAGGTACTCCGACACGCGATTGCTGTTCCCACCGGCGGCCATGTTGGCAAACAGCCGGACCGTGCCGGGGGCCTCGACCTGTGCCAGATCGATCTTTCGCAGCCGCCGTCGTTCGATGAGCGACCGGAACTGGAACGGGTCGAGGGGGATCTCCAAACTGCGGCACAGGTCATTGGCGGTACCGATGGGAATGATCGCCAACGGAACGCCCGCGTTGCGGCACCCTTCGTGACACAGCCCGTTGATGACCGAGTTGACGGTACCGTCGCCGCCGGCCGCCACGACCAACTCGATGCGATCGTCGCCGCTGGCTTCCCGTGCCAGGAGCGAGGCATCGTCGGGTGAGCTGGTTTCACAAATGTGGAATTGCTCGTCGCGTTCCAGTTCCAGCCGCAACGCTTCGGCCTGGGCGGCCTGGCTGGCTTGCGGATTCCAAATCACAAGATAGGGCGCTCGAGTAGACATCGACAGCAATTCGAAGGGGGAGGATGGATCTTATGATTTCTGGGGCACTCTTTACAGGATCATCTTTGCAGCCTCGCTCGTGTCGCTGGCAGCCGGCTGCCTGACGCTTGTCACTCGGGCATGGCACAGTGGTTCCTCGGAAGAGGATGCCAGTTCGGTGATGAACAATGAGACCGTGAATCCCACGCCGGCCAGAAATGCTATAACGACGACGTGGCGCCATCCGACCTCGTCGATTAGCTCGGCCAGTCGCAGCCAGTGGGCGGCTCCCGCAAACAGCAGAATCCCGACTGGTATTCGCGCGGCACCTTTAGTGCGAGCGGCGATGCGTCCCGCGGTTCGAGCCTGTTCCGACATCGACTGCCTTCGTCCTGTGATCGCCATGGAACGCAAGTCGGCTGACCTCGCCGGTGATGTTGGATAGGTGCAAACGGCATGCCCGACCATCGGTGCTGGCTGCGGCCGATATCACGACGCGACGACCTCACACTTCTTCGTCAACGGCGGTAATGTGCCGAAAGTAGTGGTTGCGGTCGAACGTTGCCCCGAGGGCGCCGATGAGCATCGCCAGCGCCGCGCCGAAGCCGGCCGGCTTGAGATAGCTGGCCCAGCCGCCGTGCGTCGACCCTTCGGTCCAGGCTTCCAGAATGCTGGGCCGAAAGAACAACAGCCCGCAACTGAGCCCGAGTAAGAAGATGGCGGCGTAGCTGGTGACAATCCCCACCAGCACGATCGCCACGGTAGCGACGTTCGTGGTCACGGTCTGCTCGCTGAGGGTTCGGCCGCGGAGCAGCAAACGCTGCCGCAGTAGCAGGAACGTCGTCGTTGCGCAGATGGAGAGCAGCGAGAACACCACGACAAGTGCGGCCGTCTGATCGATCGCCAGGTCCCAAGCCTCGGCACTCATGATCAGCACCAGCATCGTGGAGACGGCCGCCGTGGTGAGGCCGCTTAGGCGGTAGGGCATCTCCCAGGGCCGCGCTTCGCGTACCGCCGTGATGATCTCGCGGCGATTGAGCCACGCGCTCTTAAGGTAGAACGCAAATGGGGCCGAGCGAGACCGGACTGGCGTTTCCTCCAGCCGCCGATCGGCGACCCCGGCAAGCTCCTGGGCCATGGTCTCTTGCTGTGACGCGTTGAACGCTTCCGCCTGGTCGATCTGGTCAAGCGTTTCCAATGGCGCCATCAGGTTGCCCGCCTCCTCCGAATGCGCCAGGCCGGTATGGTGTCCCAGCCCGTGAAGCACGAGGGCCGTCAAACGCCGCGTCATGGCGGCGACGCGCTGGGAATCGCTGGCATCGGGCTGGCTGACGCGAGGATCGAGCCGCGAAGTGGAGATCACGATTCCCTCCAGCGAACGCGAGACGGCGGCCACGGCGTCCTTGCGGTAGTAGCTGATCAGGTCGATCGGGGTGACGATGACTGTGAAGTCCCAACGCCGCAGATCGCGCTCGGCTACACCGTCGTCGAGCAGGGCAGCCGGCTCGACCCGCGTCTCGGAGGGGCGCTGCTCGCGGCGCACGGTCGTCATCTTCCAGTGGAACTGCCCGAAGCGTTCGCTCAAGAATGACCGCGTCTGTTTGCGAGCCCCTTCCACCGCCTCGAGGTCTGCCGCATCCATCGGCTCGAATACGAGCCAACCGATTTCGATCACTTGCGGCTCGTAGGTCGCTTCGGCGTCGGGGGAGAGACGCCCTTCGCTCGACACACTCGCCGGTTCGACGTTTTGGGTCTCGTCGGCTGCCGTCATGATTCCAGGAGGTCCTTTCCGGCTTCGGGCGAGCGGGCATTGCGGGCCTGCTGTTCGATATCCTCAGCCTCGCTGGCCAAATCGCCTTCCGCGGAATGCGCCGCAGACTTGTCTTCGATCGTGGCGGCCGCGCGTTTCTCGGGCGCACGTGGCGGCTCTTGCCCAGGCGTGATGACGGGCACCCCGGCCGGAAACACCACCTCGCGAGCCTCATCGGGCATTGAGATCTCTGCCTCGTCGAAGGCTTGCTTGGTGAGTCGAATGACCGAAGAGAGCACCTTCAAGAAGCTGTGCTTGTGCACGTTCACCCAAAAGTAGACCCGGACGTTGACGGTCGCGGCGCCCAGCGCTTCGACCAGCACCAGCGGCTCGGGGTGGTCGACGACGGCCGGATGGTCGCTGAGCACCGACAGCGCGATCGACTGCGCCTTGGCAATCGGAGCATCGTAGCCGATCCCGACGACGAAATCGAAGCGGGCGTTGGGGTTCGCCGTGTAGTTGGTGATTGTTTCCTTGTAGATCGTGGCGTTGGGAATCTGAATATGGTTGCCCTCCAGCGTCATCAACAACGTCGATCGCGTATTGACGCCTTGCACGTAGCCTTGATGGCCGGCTACGGAAATCAGGTCGCCGCGCTCGAAGGGGTGCTGCATGCTGATCAGAATGCTGGCCAGGAAGTTTTCCGCAATATCCCGGAAAGCGAAGCCCACGACCAGACCGATCAGTCCAGTGCCGCCCAGCACGGTAACTGCCAGCCGCGTCAATCCGGACACCTTCAGTATCAGGTAGAGCCCCAGCAAGAACACCGGCACAGCGGCCGCCCGGGCCGCGATGTCACGCAGCATGGGCGTCTTTACGCGTGGGCGCAACAATACCCGGGCAATCTGCACCGACGCCTGTGCCGCCAACCAGGTTGCCACCAGCAGCAGCAGGCCAAAGGCAATCAACGGGCTCTGCCGTACCGTCTCCGCCCCGAGTTGGGCCAACTCGTTCCAGGCCGGCGAAAGATCCCACATCGATCGTTCGACCACCTCAATGCGGTTGACGACGGCCACCACGTCCTGGGTATTGCCTGCCAGGCGGCCGGCCCATTCCTTGTGTTGCTCGCTGCTGGTGCGTCCCTGTAAGAAGACGACACCTTCATCGACTTCCACCTCGGGCTGCTCGAACCATTCGGTGGCTTCGAGAATGCGCATGAGCCGCGCGGCAATCTCGGTATCCTCGGCCACCGGCTCCACGTCAACCTGTTTGGCGACTTCTGCAGCCGGTGCCTCCTCCGGCTCGTCAGGTTCTTGCGCGGACAGCAGCGCGGGGATGACGAGGAGCCCGCACGCCGCGAGCAACGGCGCGAGACGTCCCCGGCGCCCGCGGCGGAGTGGTGCAGTCGATGTCACGGCATTGGCCATAAGCAGACCGGCGAACTCCTCGCTACGACGATGCGTCTCGGGAGTCTTTCGGCGACGGACCGCGCCACACGCCGACGCCCTCTCGCTCGATAGTGTCGTGTACCTCGGCCGCGCCGGCGCCGTCGCGGATGTCCTTAAGGAGTTCCAGAAAACGCTCCGGGAGCAAGTGCCAATAGGCCTCGTCGTGCTGGACGCGCACCATCGTTCCGACGTCTGGTTCGAAGTCATCATCCAGGGCGACGCTTATGTCCGTGGCGCCGATGCGATCCAGTTCCGCTCGTATGTCTTCTAGCACGAGTCACCTCTTCTCGAGTTGGGAATTCGCATCACCTAGAAATAGCAGTTCACGTGCCGTGTCGCGGAGCCAAGCGCGGGTGCGTCAAAGTTGCCCAATGATCGGGTAATAGTGGCTTGGTGGAGACCATTGTGGTCGTCGAGCGACCACAGCTTGGACTTACGAGTAGAGCGCTAGGAGGAGGATGGATTGCGTGTATGACAATACCTCTCTTGCCGTCGGGGCTGTCTGGGCACAAACTCAGTTGGCATGGAAGGTGCTTCCGTGGCCTTAAGCAACCCGCGCCGGACGAAAACGGGCAAGCGGGAAGATGGGGGGCGACCAAAGCGCCGCAGGTTTATGGGCAACTCCATTCCTGGTAGTATTTTGAGACTGCCTCCATTGCTTGTGAGTCCCATCGGGTTGCGAAATAATATAAGTCTGGGGCGCGGCTGCATGCGCCGCAAGCATTGCCCAGCAGGATCAAACTTCAAGGGGTCGTAGCGTATGACGAAAGTACTGGCGGTCGACGATGATCGGACGGTGCTACACCTGATCGGACGGTGGTTCGAAGACACGGACACGGAAGTGATCACTGCCACCACGGCCCGCGAAGCACTGGACAAGGTGCGCGAGGAGCGCCCCGACGTGCTTCTGTTGGATATTATGCTGCCCCAGTTGTCGGGCCTCGAGGCTTGTAAGGCGATTGCCGAAACCGATCCGAAGTTGCCGGTGATCTTCATCACCGGCCACGGCAGTAGCGATATGGCCATCGAGGCGATGAAGCTCGGCGCCTACGACTACCTGCTGAAGCCGCTGGAGAAAGACAGGGTCCTCGACCTGGTTTCGCGCGCGGCGGAAATCCGCCGCCTGATGAGCATTCCGGTCACCGTCAGTCCCGAGTCCGGCGAGGGCGACGGCGACACGATGCTCGGCCAGAGCGAAGCCATGCAAGGCGTGTTCAAAGCGATCGGCCGCGTCGCGCCCCAGGACGTGACCGTGTTGATTCAAGGCGAGAGTGGCACGGGAAAGGAACTCGTCGCTCGGGCCATCTACCAGCACAGCGACCGGGCCGACGGCCCGTTTCTGGCGATCAACTGCGCGGCGATTCCCGAGACCTTGCTGGAGAGCGAATTCTTCGGGCACGAGAAGGGGGCCTTCACGGGGGCCGACTCGCGCCGCATCGGCAAGTTCGAGCAGTGCAGCGGGGGCACTATCTTTCTGGACGAAATCGGCGATATGCCGGCTCTTCTACAAAGCAAGATCCTCCGCCTCCTGCAGGAACAAAAGTTCGAGCGCGTCGGCGGCAACCAGACGATTGCCACCGACGTGCGGATCATCGCCGCCACGAATCGCGATCTCGATGTCCTGGTGAAGGACGACAAGTTCCGCGAGGACCTGCTGTACCGCCTCAAGGGATTCTTGATTTGCCTGCCACCGCTACGCGAGCGGCGCGGTGATATCAGGTTGTTGGTTGAGCACTTTCTGGCTCGCTACAACCGCAGCATGGAGAAGAACGTGCTGCGGATCGACCCGGCGGTGATGCGCGTCCTGGAGAAATACGACTGGCCGGGCAACGTCCGCGAGTTGGAAAGCCTGCTTAAGCAGGCGCTGATCAACGCCACCGGCACCGTAATTACCGGCGATTGCCTGCCCGACATGCGCTGTTTCCAGGAGGGGGCCGAATGCGGAGACGAACAGCCCGAGGAGAAGCTGCCGCCTGTCAGCTCCGCGGCGGATCAACTCCCCCGCAGTGATCTGGCCGCGTACATCGAGCAGCGAATCGAGAGCGACAGCCAGGACTTGTACGCCGAATCGCTCGACTTGATGGAACGCTACCTCCTGACGCGCGTGCTCCGCGAGACGGGCGGTAACCAGTCGCTCGCGGCCAAGATGTTAGGCATCACGCGCGGCAGTCTTCGCAACAAGATCCGGGCGCTGCAGCTCTCGATCGATCAAGTCGTCACGGTCGCGAAGGTGCCTGCCGGAAGTTCTTGACCCGGCCACGTCCCTTGCCACCAAGCTGGATGTATCGCCATGCGGTCGGATTAGCGGCCGCTGCCGGGCTTGACCATGTCGGCTAGCGCGGTTTGAAGACGCTCCAACTCGCGCTGCATGTCGTCGAACAACCCGCTGGCCTCGACGAGTTCTCCCTCATGGGCACGTTGTTCGACGGCCGCCGCCGCCTCGGTCGCGGTAGTCGCGTCGAACGTAGCCGAGAGGTTCTTCAAGCTGTGGGAAGCGCGGGCCAGCGTTTCCGCGTCGCGCGATTCCAAGGCCGAACGAGCCTGCTCGAGAAGCTGCGGGCTGTCCTCGAGGAACAGGACCACGACTTCCTCAAAGAGGGCTTGGTCGCCTCCAAGCCGCTCCAGCGACCGGTCATAGTCGAACAGCGGAGCCCGCGCCGCGGAGTTCCCACCGGTGGTATCGCGCTTCTGGCTATTCATGACAACCTCAGACTCCTGACTCGTTTAACCAGTTTACTCTGCGAATAGCGCGCCAGCGCGCTCCCGAAACCACGCCGGTGGCGGTTGAGACGCGTTATTTGGGACGATCGCGAACATCATCAACAGCAGCCCGACGACGATATCGTTTTGCATCCCCGGCGGAGGTGGAGAGGCGGCCCCGAATCGACCAAAGCCCACGAGCCAGACGGCAATCACCAGGGTCAGCAGGTGGGCATAACGCGTCGGGCGCCAATAGGACAGGCAGGCGAAGGTGGCCACGAGCGTGGCGCAACCCAAATCGCTGGCCCACAGCAGCACATTGTCCTCGGCATGCTCGAACACGAAGGGACTGATCGCCAGCCAAACGCCGAGCATGAATTCGGTCACGCGAGCCCACATATCGTATTCCCTATGGATCGCACCTTAGGCCGCCTTGCGCACCATCTCGGCAGCGACCTCATCTGCCGACTCGACCGGCCGGCCGATGAACACGCGCCAAACGGCAGCCGCACTGCCCGTGCGCTGCCAGGTTCGGTATAGCCACTTGAGCGACGAATAGACTTCATCGACGGCCATCCACACCAAGATCAGCGAGATGACGGCCGTCACCAGACACAAGAAGCACCATTGGCCCACGACCACGGCCTGCGCCACCACAAGGATCGCACTAACCAGACCCAGCGGTATGACATCAATGCCGAACAGGACGACCATCCAGGGCCGGTACTGCCAGCGCCGGGTCGAGCCGGCCAAGCCGAAAATGGCGTCGCCCAAGTAAGCCAACGCTCCGAAAGCCGCGTCATGGATTCCGAACCAGCGATACATCATCTTGGCCACATCGGAGTCGAGCACGCGTGCACTCTGTTCGCCAAAGATCGGATCCCACACGCTGTCGACCAACCGCCATTGGTAGAGTGACATGTACGCGGCAATCACCGCGGCCACCAGGGCTAGGCCGCAGATCGGCAGCCGCTGGCTCCAGGCCGACGGGTTGTGCTTCCAAGGATCCACCGCCACCGTCAAGTCGGCAGTTTCCGCAGGATAGCCGCGCAGCGTCTCGCTCATCGCCGGCTCCCCTGGGGTTCGCCTACGTCGCGGGGCACCGGCAAGCCGTTCATCTCGTACCACTGCGACGGGTTGTCGCGCAACCGCGAGACGATCTCCGGAATCGTATGCCGCAGGCTATGTCGGGGCGTCCAGCCGAGCGTCTGGCGTGCTCGCTCGATATCGACCGGATAGTTCTGATCGGCGAGGTCGATCATCCACGGTTTGATGAAGGGAGCGTCTTCCTCGCTCGAGGCCATTTTGTCCTGCACCCAGGCGCCGGCCTTGGCAGCCGCCTTCGGAATGCGAATGGCCGGCCATTCCTGGCCGTGAATCAACTCGCCGAGCCGGTCCTGCAACTCCTCGTAACTCATCACGTCTTCTTCGCCGATCAGAAGGACCTCGTAGGGTGGCAGCTCGCCGCGCCGGGCAATGGCTGCGCTAAAGCATGCCACCAGGTCGTCTAAGTGCACGAACGACTGCCCGTGGGTCTTGTCGCCCGGGAAGAAGTAGCTTTCCAGCTTTTTCTGATGGATGCGGCTGATCTGTTGCGCGACAGGAACGGAGTGACAATCTTCGTCGTAGACTCCCGCAATGCGGAGCACCAAGGCTGGCGTGTCGCCGCGCAGTTCTTGAATCAACTTCTCGGTCGCCAGCTTGGACTGCGGATAATCCCACTCGGCATCGACCGGCGATTCGGCGGTTACCGGCTTGTCTTCGTCCGAGGACTTCATTACCAGCAGCGTGCTGGAAAAGATAAACTGCTCGACTTCGAAACTCTGGAGCCCCAGGAGCAAGCGCTTGGTTCCCTCCACAGTCAACTCGCGATAGAGGGGGCTGGGTTCGCCAGAAAAATCGTAGTAGGCCGCCAAGTGCACCACGCTTGCAATCTGCTCGCCATGCTCGTTGCGCAATTGTGCCAAGGCTGCTCTTACACTACCGTCGTCGGTTAGATCGCACTTGATCCAAGGCACCTCGGCGGCGGCGCCTTCGGGCTCTTTCAGGTCCATTCCTACAAGTCGATAGTCGTCGCGAAGGGCTTCGATCAGCCGGCTGCCGATCAAGCCCGAACTGCCCGTAATCGCGACCAGCGGTTGGTCGATACGCGTCATGGTGATTCCCCGTTTCGATTTCTCGGTGCCCTGTCGAGCGGACTCGCGGATCAGGCTCTTGGGTCCCGTTGGACTAGAAGCAGCCAGCCTGGATTTCCTTGCGAATCAGGTCTTTCAGTCGGTCGACGTTCGCTTGATCTTGCCGTTTCAGCTCTTGCCAGAGGTCCCGCACCTCATCGTGTCCTTTGGCATTGGCGAGGTACTGGTCGTAGCGCCACACACCGTCGATGCGCTTGCTCAACTCATGCACTAGATCGTGGTCGTGATTCGCGATTGCCTTTGTTTCGCCCACATGCGCTTCGTGTTCTTGTACAGCTTGTTTAGCAGCCATGATTCGCTCTCCTGTATGATTTTTTGGAATCGATGTGGCGAGTACGGCAAAGCCTTTTCCCTCCAAATCGCGTGCCAAAGCGTGTCATGCCTGCATAAAAAGTTCTGTTCAGTCGTTGGCAGGGGGTGTGCTCCAGCGAAACCCCGATCTCTCGGCCACCGATGCCGGGCGGCGGTCCGTCGGGGCGTCTCGTGCGCGGCCGCGCTGGGTGGTGAACGACCACGTTTGCGCATCGGGTGACGGCTTTCCTCGTGGCTTCGAGACTCTCATCCATCAGCGCCAGGCGGGTTTAGCCGCTCGCGGCATGCCCATTGCACTCCGGTTCTCCGGCGACACGCAAACCAACGCACCTGAGTGTCTGGAGGTTCTCATGCGCCGATTTCTGCTGCCCATTCTCACGATTGCGCTGCTCATGACCGCCGGCTGTCCGCGGCGCATCGCGGAGGAACCGGCCGGGGAGACCGAAACGGTGGAGCCGGGGCCGCCGGTCGGCCTAGACGTCAGTCCGGCCCAGCCCCAGAATGAGCGCCCGGGCAATCCCTAGCCCCATCATTTCACCCGTCCTTTCCACTACCGTGATTGAGAGCTAGATGGCCTCGCGCATTGAAGACTACGCGCTGATTGGAGACTGCCAGACCGGCGCGCTGGTCGCTCGAGACGGTTCGATCGACTGGCTGTGTTTTCCACGATTCGACTCGCCGGCCTGCTTTGCCGCGTTGCTCGGAACGCCGGAGAACGGGCGGTGGCAGATGGCCCCGCAGGCGGAGGTGCGCAGCGTGCGACGCCGCTACCGCGACGGCACGCTGGTGCTGGAAACGGAATTCGAAACCGACGAAGGCAAGGCTTGCGTAATCGACTTCATGCCGCCCCGCACCACAGCCCCCGACGTGATCCGCATCGTCGAAGGGCGCGAAGGCCAGGTTCCCATGCGGATGGAGTTGGAGATTCGTTTCGACTACGGCTCGATCATTCCCTGGGTCCGCCGCCGCGACGGCGGCATCCGCGCCACGGCCGGGCCGGACACCCTGTACTGCCGCGGCGACGTCGACTTTCACGGCGAGAACATGCATACCGCCGCCGATTTCACGATTGCCGAGGGCCAGCGCAAGGCGTTTTGCCTCACCTGGGCTCCCACGCACGAGGAAGAGCCGTCTCATCGCGATCCTTACGAGGCCCTGGAGTCGACCGAGGCCTGGTGGCGCGAGTGGTCCGACCGCTGCACGTACGACGGCCACTGGCGCGAACCGGTCGTCCGCTCGATGATCACGCTCAAGGCGCTGACCTACACCCACACGGGCGGGCTGGTGGCGGCCGCCACAACGTCGTTGCCGGAGCACATCGGCGGCGTGCGCAATTGGGACTATCGCTATTGCTGGCTCCGCGACGCGACCTTCACGTTGTATGCCCTCATGACCGGCGGCTACGTCGAGGAGGCACGGCAGTGGCGCGATTGGCTCGTCAACGCCGTGGCGGGCACGCCGGAGAAGATCCAGATCATGTATGGGCTGGCTGGCGAGCGCCGGCTGACGGAATTGGAACTCGGCTGGCTGTCCGGCTACGAGCAATCGAGCCCGGTGCGAATTGGCAATGCCGCCACCGAACAGCACCAGCTCGACGTCTACGGCGAGGTGCTCGACGCCCTGCATTTCGCGCGGCGGGTCGGGCTGCCGCCGGACGAGAACGCGATCCGGGTCCAGAACGCGATGCTCGAATTCCTGGAGACCGATTGGCAATTGCCGGATGAGGGCATCTGGGAAGTGCGAGGTCCCAAACGCCACTTCGTACACTCCAAGGCCATGGCCTGGGTCGCCATGGATCGAGGCGTCAAGGCCGTGGAGGTTTTTGGGCTGCCGGGCGACGCGGCCAAGTGGCGACGCATTCGGGATCAGATCCACGAGGAAGTATGTGCCAAAGGCTTCGATCCCGAATTGAACTCGTTCGTCCAATACTACGGAGCCTCGCACGTCGACGCGAGTTTGCTGATGTTGCCCTTGGTTGGCTTTCTTCCGGCGACCGATCCGCGCATGGTGGGCACCGTCGAGGCTATTCAAAAGCGCCTAACGCGCAATGGTTTCGTGGATCGCTACCCCACGTTGCCCGAGATCGACGGCCTGCCACCCGGCGAAGGTGTCTTCCTGCTGTGCAACTTTTGGCTGGTCGACAACCTGGCCCTTCTCGGCAGAACGGACGAGGCGGCCGAGTTGTTTGCGCGGTTGCTCGACATTCGCAACGACGTCGGTCTATTGTCCGAAGAGTACGATGTAGGGAGTGGGCGATTGGTGGGCAACTTTCCGCAGGCCTTCTCCCACCAGGGCCTAATCAACTCGGCCCGAAACCTTTCGCGCGCCGGCGGCCCCGCCGAGGACCGCGGCGCCGACGAGGGCGAAACGCCGGATGTGTAAACGATTCCTTTCAGTAGCGCATTGTGCGAGAGAGTAGCATGATGAACGACCGACAACACTACTCCACGCCGAAGCCCCTGGGCGAGGTGATGTCATTGCTCGAGCGCCGGCTCGAGACGCCAATTGTGCCGGGCGAGTTGAGTGCCTGGCTGGCAAGTGCATCCGAAGCATTCGACCAGGTCGAGCCGCTTCTGCGGGCCCACATCGAGAAGGATCACGCCGAACAGCTCAAGGAGATCCGAAATCAGGACGCCGAACTGGCCCATCGTGTCAGCCAGCTTCGGGAAGAAGATGCCCGGATTTTAGCGGAATTCGGGGTCCTACGGCAGGAACTGGCGTCCCTCGCCAAGCAGGGCGAGCAGACGCCCGTTCCAAAGTCGGGACCGGCCTACGATGCCGCAGAAAAAATGGCAGATCGCGGGCTGAAGCTCGCCGTGGCTTTCCGCAAGCAAGAGGCAGCGATCGCCACGTGGTTCGTCGAGGCTTTTCAGCGCGATCGAGGTCCCGTAGATTGATTCTAGGACGCTCGAGCGCGGCAGCCGACCGGGTTCGCGGGCCGCACCGGCGTCGTGCCAGGCTGCGGCCCGCGGTAGACCTCACCTGCCTTGGCGTTAAACCGAGGGCCGCCGGATACCACCGGCAATCAGGCTCACGATGAAAAGCACCAAGAACACGAAGAACAGAATCTTGGCAATCGAGGCGGCGCCAGCGGCGATTCCGCCGAAGCCGAACACCGCGGCGACAATCGCCACGACCAGGAATAACAGTGCCCAGTACAACATGGATGGTCTCCTCAAGAACGAGTCGGGGGCCTCTTCGGGGCCGACGGCATCGCCGGCCACATACCGGCAACCTGTGTGGTCTGCCTCTAATGCATGTTGCGTGCCAAGCGATGTTTGCGGCAGAAATCCTTACGAATCGGCGGTTTTTCGGCAGGTGTCGCTCGGGCGACGACCATCTTGGCTGCCGGCAGATCAAGATCCATTCGGTTGCTTCGGCCGTAGAGGTTTCGAGTAGGGTCCAGCAATCGGCGGGCGAGATTCAAGAGGTGCGGATGATGACGAATTGCATAGTGACCAGGCCCCCATCGTGTGGACGGCGTCGCATCCACTGATGCCGCGGTGAAAGGCTGCAAGCGTGGAGAAAGAGCGGACAGACACGCTGCAAGAGACGGCCGAATTCGTCGTAGGCATCGGCGCATCGGCTGGCGGCCTCGATGCGCTGTCAGCGTTCTTCTCCAAGCTACCCGCGCGGCCCGGGCTGGCGTTCGTTGTCGTGCAACACTTGGGGGCCGAAGGCGAGCAATTGCTGGTCGACGCGCTCGCGCGGGCTACCAAGATGCCGGTCCACCCGATCGCAGGAAAGACGGCGCTTGAGCCCAATTGCGTCTTCGTAGCCCCCGGCGGTGCCAAGGTCGAGCTGGCCAAAGGACATCTCCGGCTCAAGAAAGCCTCGGGCGACGACAAGCAGCCCACTTCGATCGATCACTTCTTCTATTCGCTCGCCGATGCCAAACAGTCGGCCGCGATGGGGATCCTGTTCTCCGGCGGCGGCAGCGACGGCAGCCTGGGGCTCAAGGCGATCGGCGATGCCGGTGGAATGACCATGGTGCAAAGTCCGGAATCGGCCAGCCGTGACGCCATGCCGCGCAACGCCATCGCCACTGGAGCAGTCGATCACGTTCTGCCGCCGCAAGACATTCCTCGGGAGTTGACCGCCTACGTGCAGCACCTCCGCAAGGCCTCTTTGAACGGGCGGCTGGAAGAGCTGCGCGAGAAGATTGCCGAAGCCGTTCCAGCCGTCGCCGAGATCCTGAAGAAGCGCACGAATCAGGACTTTCTGCACTACAAGACGAGCACGCTCGTGCGTCGGATCACGCGGCGCATGCAGGTTCTCCGCACCACGTCGATCGATCAATACGTCCAACGATTGCGCCGCGACGAGCAAGAACAAGATGCTCTGTTCCGCGATCTGTTGATCGGCGTGACCGCCTTTTTCCGCGATCCGGAAGCCTTCGCCGAATTGGCCGACGAGGTCATCGGCGAAGTCTTGAGACGCGCCAGCGAGAGCGAGCCGGTGCGCATCTGGGTGCCCGCCTGCGCCACCGGCGAAGAAGCCTACACGATCGCCATACTCTGCCGCGAGCAGATGGAAACTCTCGGCGTGTCGCCGCAGGTGCAGATTTTCGCCACGGACATCGATACCCGAGCCCTGGAGGTGGCGCGACGCGGCGCCTACCCGGTGGGCATTGCCGAGGAGCTCTCTCCCGAGCGGCTCAAGCGGTTTTTCGTGAAGCGGGGACGTCGCTATGAAGTGGCCCGAGAGATCCGCGAGCTGTGCCTGTTTTCGCCGCAGAATCTCATCAGCGACCCGCCGCTGTCGCGGATGGACCTGATTTCGTGCCGCAACCTGTTGATTTACCTGGGGCCGCACCTACAGAAGAAGCTGGTGCCGTTGTTCCACTACGCGCTGCGACCCGGCGGCTACTTGTTTCTTGGGCCGTCGGAGAATCTCTCGAGCCACCGGGAGTTGTTCCAGCCGATTAGCGCCGAGCACCGCATCTCTCAGCGGAAGTCCGTACCCGAAGGATCCGACGAGTCGCCGCCGGGCCGCGAGCAGCACGATGCCCGTCGCGGGGCCGATGGATCCGGCAATGGAAAGATGGACTTGGAGAAGCTCGGCGCACGCATCGTGCTCGACGAGTTTGCGCCCGAGTGGGCGATCGTCAACGAAGACGCCCAAATCGTGGCGCTCTCGGCCGAAGCCGGCAAGTACCTGCAACTGACCCAGGGCCGGTTTCAAAACAACGTCATCAAGATGGCGCGCACCGGACTTCGCGTCGGCCTGCGGGCCGCATTGAGCGAAGCTCGCAGGAGCCATCGTCGCGTCGAACACGAGAACGTCTCAATTCGCTCCGAGAACGGTATTCAGCGCATGATGCTTACCGTCCAGCCGATGCCCGAGGCCGGCGAAGACTCGGGGTTGTTCATGATCGTCTTTCATCAGCTCGGTTCAGCCCTTGCGCAAGAGGAGGTTTCCTCCGCCCCCACGGCCGACGACACGACGGCCACGATCGATCACCTGGAGCGAGAGCTCGCCTCGACGCGCGAAGACCTGGAAAGCAGCATACGCGAGCTGGAGTCGGCTAACGAAGAGTTGAAGTCGTCGAACGAAGAACTCGTTTCGATGAACGAGGAACTGGAGTCCGCCAACGAGGAGCTCGAAGCCTCGAAAGAGGAGATTCGAAGCGGTACCGACGCCTTGGCTCGTACCAAGAGCGATTTAGAGAACCTGCTTCGCAGCACGGGTATCGCCACGCTCTTCTTGGATGACGAATTGACGATTCAGAGTTTCACCCCGGCGGTTACGGAGATCTACAACCTGATCGAGAGCGACATCGGCCGCCCGATCTGGCACCAGACGCATCGCGCAGTGAAGATGCCTCCGTTGCCGGATGTCGTCGCTATTCGGAGCAGTCACGAGCCGATTGACGATATTCTCGAAACGACCGACGGACGCTTCTTCACGCGCCGCGTGCTTCCCTATCGGACCCTCGAGGGCAAGCACGAAGGCATCGTGATCACGTTCACCGACGTCAGTAGCGTTCAGGATGCGATGCACCGTCTGGAGCGGCGCGAGCGGCAGACGGCCGTGCTGGCCGAGCTCGGTCGAGCGGCGCTGGTGTGCGACGACCTCGAGTCATTATTCGACGAAGCCGTGCGACAGGTTGCCGAAACGCTCGACAACGAATACTGCAAGCTGTTGAAGCTTCTCCCCGGCAGCAACGAGGTGCTGCTGGCCGCAGGCATCGGCTGGAAGCCGGGTTTAGTCGGCAAACTGACCCTCGACAAGAACCTGGAGTCGCAGGCCGGCTATACGCTGCAGGCCGATGGGCCCGTGATCGTCGAGGATCTGCGCACCGATTCGCGTTTTCGCGGCCTGCAGTTGTTGACCGACCACGGCGTGGTCAGCGGCATGAGCGTCACCGTGGGCCCACGGGACCGGCCCTGGGGCATTCTCGGCACGCATACGGAGCGGCGAAAGGACTTTACGATCGACGACGCCAACTTCGTCCAGGCCGTGGCGAACATCCTGTGGGAAACGATCGCCAGCGACTTCGACGAGCAACGCTTCCGCGCGCTGGTCGAGGCTTCGGCCCAAATCGTGTGGTGGACGAACGACGTTGGCGAGATCGTGGAAGATTCGCCCAGTTGGCGGGAATTCACGGGACAAAGCTTCGATGAGTTCAAGGGGTTCGGTTGGCAGAACATGCTGCACGAGGACGATCGCGAGAGCGCGAACCTGTTGTGGCGTCATTGCGTAGCAACGCGTTCGCCCTACGAGATTGAGTACCGCCTGCGCCATCGTAGCGGCCAATGGCGATGGACGCTGGCCCGCGGCGTGCCGCTCGTCGAATCCGATGGCACGCTGCGCGGCTGGGTGGGCCTGAACGCCGACATCACGGTGCGCAAGAAGGCCGAGCAGGCCGTGCGTGAGAGCGAACAGTTTCTGCGGCGCACGCTCAACGGCGCCATCGCCTACACCGGCGTCTGCGAGCGCGACGGAACGTTCATTTTCGGCAACAAGTCGGGACTGGACTCCGGCGGAGTCACCGAGAAGGACGTCGTCGGCAAGCCCTTCCACGAGACGGTGTGGTGGCAGCACGATGAGAAGGTCCGCGAGCAGATCGCCGACGCCATACGTCGAGCCGCCGAAGGCGAAACGGCTCGACTCCAAACCACCTACTGGTGCGTTGGTGACGAGATTCGCATGATCGACTTTCAGGCAGCCCCCATGCGCAACGACGCCGGGGAGATCCCGCACCTGGTCGTGTCCGGCTTCGACGTTACCGAGCGGGCGCTGTTCGAGCAGCAGTTGATCGAGGCCGACCGCCACAAGGACGAGTTCATCGCGCTATTGGCCCACGAGCTGCGCAATCCCCTAGCTCCGATTCGCAACGCCGCCCAAGTGTTCGAGATCATGGATCTCCAGGACGAGACGTTGATCGAAATGCGGGATATCATCAAGCGGCAAGTCGAGCACATGGCCCGGTTGCTCGACGATCTGCTGGACGTGTCGCGCATCGCCCGCGGCAAGGTTCAACTACGGCGCGAGCCGGTCGAGCTGGGCGAACTGGTACGAACCGCGGCAGAGGATCTTCGCGGTACCTTCAACGAGCGAAATGTCTCGCTCGACGTGCGCCTGCCTGAGGGGCCCCTCGTTGCAGATGCCGACCCGACCCGCATTTCGCAGTGCGTCGGAAATCTGCTCCACAACGCGTTCAAGTTTACCGAAGACGGCGGGAGCATTACGATTAAGCTGACTCGCTCCGGCGACAATGCCGTGATCGGCGTCCGAGACACCGGAATTGGTATGGAACGGGAATTCCTCGAGCATCTGTTTCAGCCCTTCCGACAGGCCGATCGTTCCCTCCATCGCAGTCCGGGTGGGCTGGGGCTTGGCCTGGCGATGGTCCGGGGACTGCTGGAATTGCACGGGGGTGGAGTCGAGGCCAACAGCGAGGGACCCGGGAAAGGCTCGGAGTTTGTGATTCGATTGCCTCTGGAGACGTCGTCATGACAGCACGGCGCGTGGTTGTAATCGACGATAAGCACGACAGCGTCTGGACGCTGAAGCGCGTGCTGGAATTGTCCGGCCACGACGTGGAAGTGGCCTATGACGGCGAGGGCGGCATCGCCAAGGCCCGGGAATTCTCCCCAGAGGTCGTGCTGTGCGACATCGGCCTGCCCGGCGATACCGACGGGTACGCGGTGGCCCGAACCCTCCGCGGCGACCAGGAGTTCAGCAGCTGCCTGATGATCGCCATCACAGGTTACGGTCGTGACGAGGATGCTCGCAAGGCGGCGGAAGCCGGGTTCGACCTGCACATGACGAAGCCGGTCGACGCGATCGCCCTGGCTAAGCTTGTCTCCGACCACGATGCTCAGGCCTCGTAGCGATGCGATGGATCGCTACGGCCCCGCGTGAGATGGCGCTTCAAGAACCTTCGATTAGCGCCAGCAGTGTCTGCGTATCAACCGGCTTTGTGAGATGATGGTCGAAGCCAACTTGCGCGGATCGCGCGCGGGCCTCGTCGTTTCCATAACCGGAAACGGCGATCAGCTTTGTATGTTGAAACCCCTGCGTGTCTCGCAATTGTTCGGCGACCTGGAACCCATCGAGCTTGGGTAGTCCCAGATCCAAGACGATGGCGTCGGGGAGCTTCTCCAGAGCGGCATCGAGTGCGGCTTGGCCATCGAACCGCGTATCAACGGCGTGTCCCTTGAGACGCAAGAACATGGCCAAGGTCCGGGCCGAGTCGACGTTGTCATCGACGACAAGCACCCTCAGTTGGTGACCTTCGTTCTCGCGAGACTTTGGAGCTTGAGCATTGCGACCCCGTTCCTCCGGCCGGTCGGGAGAAGGTTTTGAATGCCCCATTATCTTGCTAGCTACACCTTGCATTTTTCCTTTGCCGTCACCGGTGGCCGGACGGCCTTCGCCAGAACTTGCCTGTCCAATTTCATCGATTGCGCATATTCCGAACTGCCCCCAACCTCAGCAGCAGGTCTCATGCCATCGGGGCTTTGGAAACGAGCAGCAAATGTTGCGAGCCGACGATGTGGGCGATTCAGCGGGATATACAGCACAAACGCCAGGCGACCAAGGGGGTCTTTTGGGCGGCAGTCGAGCAACCATCATGGCAGCATGCAAACCATTTTCTCCTGTCGAGGTGCGACGCATGGCCGATCTGCGTCCACCGGCGGCGGCACACGGGTTGCGGCTGGTTTTCCGCATGGCGTGCCCGGCACGCCGACTCATCCCCGCGGCAGGAAATTCTCGAAGAGGTGCTCAATGAGCGGATCGATGGATGTGTTCGGTACGACCGACGTCGGGCGCAAGCGAGAACAGAACGAAGATCAGTTCCTGATTGCCGACCTGACGAAGTCGATGAAGATTCACCAAACCAGCCTGGGGCTCGATCATCAAACGCGCTTGTTCGGCAACTCCCAGGGAAAAGTGCTGGCCGTGGCCGACGGCATGGGCGGGCAGGCGGCCGGCGAGCGGGCCAGCGGAGCAGCCATCGATGCAATCGTCGCCTACCTGCTCGACACGATGCGATGGTTCTACCAACTCGACGACGATTGTGAGGACGACCTGCTCGACGGCCTCAAGGCGGCGATGGTGCACTGCCAGGAGCGGCTTCACGCCGAAGCCGAAGCCATGCCTCGCCGGCACGGCATGGGCACGACCATGACGCTCGCCTACCTGATCTGGCCGCGACTCTACATCGTTCACGTGGGCGACAGCCGCTGCTATCTTTGCCGCGGCGGGCACATCGAGCAGCTTACCAACGACCACACGCTCGCCGAGAAGTTCGTCGAGGCGGGCACGCTCAGCGAGGACGCGGCGCGCACTTCGCGGTGGCGCCACGTGTTGTGGAACGTCATCGGGGGCGAGTCCAACGATGTGTCGCCCGAGGTGTATCGCACCGACTTGGAGTTGGGCGACGCGGTTCTGCTGTGCACCGACGGATTGACCGCACACGTCTCGGACGACGAGCTACGCGAGTCGCTGGTTGGCGGATCATCGGCGCAGCAGGCCTGTGAGCAGCTCGTGCAGTTGGCCAACTCGCGGGGTGGCTCCGACAACACGACGGTGATCGTTGCCCGCTTTCTGGAGACGGCTGCGAGTGCCGAGCTGGTGGCCGCCGAGAGCCAGCCGGGAGACAAATCGCTGGAGGACACCGAGCCCTATTTGACGCCGGTCACTCCCCCAGAAATCGCCCCCAAGGCATAGTGGCCTCGAAGCTGTCGCAGACGATCTTTGTGACCGCCAATAGCGGCACGGCGATGATGGCGCCTCCGACGCCCCACATCCACCCCCAGACGACCAGAAATACCATGATCATCACCGGGTTGAGGCTGATCGTGCGGCCCACCAGCGTTGGGGTGATGAAGTTGGCCTCGATAGCGTTGATGCCGACGTACAGCGCCGGCGGGATGAACGCCTGGGCCGTGGTCTCCAAGCTGAGTAGGCCAACCAGAAACACGACGACCGTCCCGACCGTCAAGCCGACGAAAGGCACGAAATTCAACAGCGCGGCCATCACACCCCAGAGGATCGGGTTGGGCAGGCCGGCCAGACCCATGGCCACGCCGATGAAGACTCCCAAGACGGCATTGATGGCCGCCGTGGTCAACAGATATGTGGACATGCCGCGTTCGATACGATGCACCATTTCCACGACAGTCCGCTTTTCGCCCCAGGTGGGCATCATCTCGACCATCCGACCCAGAAAATGGTCGCCGGCGGCCAACAAAAAATAGAGCAGCACCAACGTCACGAAGACGCCCGCCAGGAATCCGCCGCTGGTGTTGAGCACCGTGTTGCTGAAGCTCGGCTGCTTGACGGCGACCTCGAGCGGCTTCTCGCCGTCCAGGTCGGTCATCTTCTCCAACTCCTTGCTCGTCGTTTCGATTTGCACGATGTGCCGCCTGACCGACCGCAGCTTCCGCTCGATCTCCCGAATTCCCTCGGGCGCCCGGCTGATCCAATTGGCAGCCGGCGCGAACAGGGCGGCGATCGCGACCACGGTCACCAGGACCGCCGCCATCAGCACCATCGCCGCGGCCATCGAGTTGGGAATGCGCAGGCGATGCAGAAAGGTCACAAGGGGGCTCAGGAGCAGATTGAGCAGCAGCGCGACCGTGATCGGAAACAGCACCGAGCGTGCCACGTAGAGCACGGCAAACACGGCCAGCGTCGCCAGCACGGCCAGCGACGTTGCTTTAACGCGCTCGATGCGGCGACTGCTGGGCGGCTGCGGCGGCTTGCCGGCGGCGTCGCTCTGGGGCGGCGCAAGTGAAGTCGCGCTATCCTCGTTCATCGTCTAACCTCGGAGTTCGCAACTCGCCCTGTGGCTAACTCGAAATCGATGCCGAGGATTTGCAAGCATAGCGGCAACACGTCCACGCTGCGCGGCTGTTGCGGAACTTCCATCGTTGCGGGCAATCCGCCTACGATCAGCGGTGAGAGCGAGTCCAGCGCATGGAGCGAGCCGTGCGAACCACCTGGGTGGGTGGTCGTTTCGGGAACGGCGAACTCGCAGCCTGGCCGGGCGGTGACCCAGAGGTCGCCGCTGATCTCGAAGAAGCCGCCCGCAATGCGCTCGAAGGCGTTGGGATAGTCTGCAAAGGTGAGCTTGCCCTCGTCCAAACGAGCGTCGACCGCGGCCAGGCTGCCTTCCCACCTCCAACGGGTTCCATACGAATCAGTCGCCGAGTCTCCCGCCTCACCGCGCCAGAACCTGAGCCTGCCGCGGTCGGCAGTCGCCACGCAGTATTGCGGTGCGTCATCACCTTCGAACCAGATCACCTGATCGATGCGTTGTTCGCCCAGCAGGGTCTCGACCAGCCGGCTTCGGTTGACGTCGGCATCGCGGCGTACGTAAATCTGCGCGGCTCGCATGTTGGGGCACACCATCAACTCGTCGTCGGTGTCCCACGGTCTACCGGCCGCGGCCAGATGATAATCGGATAGCACATCGTCGAGCGAGATTCGCGCGGCCTGCACATCGTCGTAGAGATCGCACTGCGAATGATCTCCCGTGATGACGATGGCCATTTGTTCGAGCATCGCGGCGCAGCCCCCGTAGACGTCCATGAGCTGGCCGAGCGTTTCGTCGAATCGTTTCAAGACGGGCAGGGCGTCCTCCGGGCCGACGCTGTGGCTTTCGAAGTCGTTGTCGGGAAAGTACGCCAACGTGAAGTCCGGGAAGGCATCGGCCTTGGCAATCTGCATTAGGTAGTCGGCCGTGGTGGCGTCGGAGAACCCAAACCTCCGAAAGGCGCCACCTTCTGTGGCAAGCCAACTGTCGTCGCCCGCGGCTTTCACCTCCTGGGAGGTAACAAAGTCGCCGAGGCTCAGCATCTGCGGCCCTGGTATGAGTTTGCGGGACGAAACTCCGGGAAGCAGGCGCAGCAGCAGGGGAGTATACGCCTCGTGCTGAGTGCTTCCCCGGAACCACAGGTAGTTCAGGCATGCGGCCTTCAGCCCGTGCTTTTCCACAAGCTCGAATCCGGTGTCGTGCCGGAGGCGTTCGTTGTTGAGTCGCACGAGGAAATCATCGAAGAAGGTGCCGAATCCCTCCTTCAGCACGACCCAGAAGTCGTCGCCGTAATAGGCCACGTCGTTCTCCTGCCTGTCGTACCAGTAGGCTCCGGCGATCCCGTGTTGGGAAGGGTAGACGCCCGTAATCAGCGATGCGGTCGCGGCCGGCGTAATCGACGGAAAGATGGCCACCGACTCGGGTGCCAGCACGCCGTGTTCGATGATTTGCGCCAGATGAGGAAGTTCGCCCCGATCGAGCGCGGGCAAAACGACGCGTGAAGCGAGCGCGTCGACGACGATGAATAGGACGCGTTTCATGACGCACGCTCTCAGGCAAAATACATGCCGCGGCCGCACGGGCGGTGAACGGCCGCCTCGACGCCGTGCTGAGCAGCCGCCCGCCCGCGGACGGTCGCGAAACCAAGGGCAGTGCTGGTGCACGTTCGACCACGAAGGTTGCCCAGCGAGCATTTTGGCAGACGGATTTCGCCTGACAAGTCGGGAAGATCCCCCGATCTAGCGTGTCACGGGCGTGTTCCGCCGTCTTCTGGCATTGGCATACCATTTGCCTCCCTAGGGCTTGGCATCAAGACAAGCCGCGCTACACCGGCCGCGTCTATCAACCGCGGCACGACGAAAGGAACATCATGGCTACGCAACCAAACAAAGTGCCGGCGGATTCGGCCCGAGACTGGGAGGAACTGCACGGCGAAGTGCGGAAGCGCTGGAACGAGGTCTCCGATGACGACCTCAAGCGCGTGAAAGGCGACGTGCAAGAATTGATCGCCATGATTCAGCGCAAGACCGGCGAAGCGCGTGATCAAATCGAGAAGTTCGTGACCGGACTGGCCGCTGAAATGCGCGATAGCCTGAACCGCGCCGGCCAGCAGGCCGCCAGCTACTCCAGCGACGCTCGGGACGTCGCCCGCGATCAATATGATCGCACTGCGGAGCGGGTGATGGAAGGATACGCCCAGGCTCAGGAAACCGTGCGTCGTCATCCCGCCGAATCGGTGGCCGCCGCATTTGGAGCCGGAATCGTCGCGGGCTTCCTGGTGAGTGCCATCGTGAGCCTCCGCGACCGGTAGTCCCGCTCCAGCCCCGTTCGTTCCCAATCAACGCCTGAGGAGTCGAAATGAGCAGTCATCCGGAATCTTTGCACCAACCGCCGACGGGGTCGTCGGAGGAACGCACTGTCACGCAGCGCGTTGGGGAAGGCAAACGCTACCTCGAGGAGCGCGTGGCGGAGAACCCCACGTCGGTCATGCTGTTGAGCTTTGTGCTTGGCGCCGGAGTGGGAACCGTCCTCGGAATGACGCTGCTGGACCAAGGCAGTAATCGCCGTCGGAAGACCGCTGATGGTTTTCTGGCGCACGTTTCCGACACGGTGACCCGTGCGATTCACGACTCGATTCCAGACAAGTTTTTCCGCTCGTAGGATCCATGGCAAAGCCCAACGCTGAGACAATTCGCGCGGACATGGAGCGGATACGCCAATCGCTATCGCCACATGCTAAGGATCTCGTGCACGAGACGCGTCGCCTCGCCAACTGGCGAACGTACCTGCATGACTACCCCTGGGCGTGTGTTGGGGCGGCCGTGGCGGTTGGCTACCTGGCCGTTCCGAATCGGCCCCAGATTGTCACGCCCAACCCGGACGACTTGGCGAAGCTGGCCAAGCGCAATCAGCTCGTCGTGAAACAATCGCCGAAAGGAACGACCACGCAGAACTTCGCGCGCACTTCGGCAACGTTCTTGGGGAACATGCTGCTGCGTGCAGCGGTCGCCTTCATCGGACAGCAGGTCGGCAGGGTCGGCGTCAAAGCCGCCGATCCGCACGGCCAATGAAGCGGAATACCTTAACACCACCATTGAACGAGATGCATTCGAAATTCGGAACCCATCGATTTGCAGACCACTTGACCTCGCCCCCGGAGACGTCGCGCGAGGAGCCTCGCAGTTACCTCCCGGCAAAGCTGAAGGTGGACTGGCAGCGCGTGGCGGGCAACGCCGTCGATCGGGCCGGAGCGTGCATCGCGAAGTACCCGGCCGCGGCCCTGGCCACGGCGCTGGGAGTAGGAGTGTTGGCCGGATGGCTAATCAAACGCAAATGAACGGCAAATCGACACATCAGTACCCGCACAAGGGACTCGGTCGCAGTTTGGCCGATCTAAAAGACGACGTCGTGTCACTGGCGGAACTGCAGTGGCAACTGCTGATGCAGGATTGTCAGGCCGCCGTGCGTGGCAGCATTGTTCCCACGGCCGTCGCCGCAGTCGGCGTCGTATTGATCGGATGCGCGATCCCCGTGGCGTTGCTGGGCGCCGCCCGGCTACTCGTCGAAGCAGGGTTGCCGCTGGCGTGGTCGATGTTAGCCGTTGCCGGTGGGACGGCGCTTGTGGGCGCGATGGCCGGCTACTTCGGCATGCGGTCGGCGCGCCGCTCGATCCGCTCCTTCGACCGCTCTCGCGGTGAGCTTAACCAAAACATCGCCTGGCTGAAACGAGCCCTCCAGCAGGCCGGCACCGACGACCGAACGTAACGGCGACTTCCAAGTCACGAAAGGAACGACGATGGCAACGCAAGATACGCAGCGCAAACAAAACCAGAACACCGTGGCCGCCAACCGGCGCGGCGTCTCGGAGGAAGTCCATCCGATGGACGACATTGTGGACTATCTGCGGACCTACGCCAGGCAGAAGCCCGAAACGGCGGCCTTGGTTTGTATCGGCATCGGCTTCGTACTGGGGTGGCGACTCAAGCCCTGGTAGGGAAGCGGATCCCAGACACAGATGGAATGTCGGCGTCCTCGAAACTTCGTAGACCCGACGCAGCGAAAACGAACCGAAAGGAGCAAGCGATGAACTGGGACCAGATCCAAGGGAAATGGCAGCAAGCGAAAGGGCAGGCGAAACAGAAGTGGGGCGACCTGACCGATGACGATCTGGACGTCGTCGACGGCAAACGCGAAGCCCTGGTCGGCAAGGTCCAGGAGCGGTACGGAGTCGCCAAGGAAGAGGCCGAAAAGCAGGTGTCCGAATTCGAGCACTCCTGCAATTGCTAAGTTGAATCCGCGGCGCGCCCGGCCTCAACCGCCGGGCGGGCCGCTCCCGCGGGCAAAACAGCCCGGCATCGAAAGGAAAGCATTGTGAGAAAGTTTCTTGGCGTGATCTCGGCGGTTTGCGTGCTCGGCCTGGCCGGCTGCGACGTCGATGTTGAAGATCCGGGCAAGCTGCCCGACGTGGATGTCGAAGAAGGTCGGGCGCCTGACGTGGACGTGGAGACACCGGAAGTCGACGTCGAAACCGAAGAGAAGACGATCGAAGTGCCTGACGTGGATGTCGACACCGAGGAGAAGACGGTCGAAGTTCCCGACGTCGATGTGAACGTGCCGGAAGAATAATGACACCCGACGCGCGACAACACCATGCCGCTGTTGCGGAGCCGGCTTCCGCCGTGCAAGCGGACCGCGCACGTTCCGACCGGCATCAGTCCGACGTAGCTGCTGTGCGCCGCGCGGACCAGCATGTGCCCCGACCTCACGGGGTCGACGTTGCTTCGCTGCCGCCGGACGTGCAGCAGCGGCTCCAGTGGATACGACGCGTGGCGACCGCACTGGACTCCGCCTGGCGGGTTCCGGGAACGAACATTCGTTTCGGGGCCGATAGCCTTCTGGGTCTCGTGCCGGGCGTGGGCGACGTCGCCGGTGCGGCGATCTCCCTGGGGATCCTGCACCAGGCTCGCCGGATCGGTGCCTCGCGATGGACGCTTGCGCGTATGACGCTCAATGTCGTGGTCGACATGCTCCTGGGCGCCATTCCGCTCGTCGGCGATTTGTTCGACGTCGCCTGGAAAGGCAACTTGCGCAACGTACGCCTACTGGAAGAAACCGTGTTGAAAACGCATTCGCGCACGCTCGGCGTGCCCGATCACCACAGCGTTCGGCCGTAGTCGAGCGAGGAGGAAAAACGTGACTGCACCGCAGACGGAAAAATTCGACGTTGTCCGGATCTTGTTGGCCATTCTTCTGCCCCCGGTGGGCGTGTTTCTCGAAGTGGGTCTCGGACTCCAGTTCTGGATCAATATTCTGCTCACGATCCTTGGGTATATTCCGGGAATCATCCACGCCATCTGGGTGATCGTTACCCGCTAGACGCGTCGTCACTTCAAAGCTCGCGCTCCTTTGCTGGAGCTTCCAGATAGGCCGTCGCTGGCGGTGCCGCGCTGCCGCGCTGCCGTGCGTGCGGTCGGAGGGGAGGACCCATGGACCGAATCACGCGCCAAGACCTTCAACGCCTCGTGGCGCACGAGGCTCCGCTCAAGCTATCCATCTACATGCCCACCTACCGCGCCGGACGCGAGGTGCGCCAAAACCCGATCCGGTTCAAGAACCTGCTCAAGCAGGCGGGCTCGCTCTTGAGCCAGCACGACGTCGCAGACAGCAAAACGTACCTTAAGAGCGCGTTGGCACTGGAGAACGACAGCGATTGGTGGCAACACCAGGCCGACGGTCTGGCCTTGTTTTTGAGCCAGGACGAGTTCAGCTATTTTCGTTTGCCGGCCGACTTCGAGGAGCGTTGCATTGTTGGCCCCCGTTTTCACCTGGCGCCGCTGGCGTCCTTGGTGCAGGACAACGGCCGGTTCTACATGTTGGCGGTCAGCAAGAATCGGGTGCGGCTGTTCGAAGGGTCGAAATTCTCCGTGAGCGAACTCGAGCCGGAGGGGCTGCCGAAGAATCTGCGCTCGGCGCTGAACATCGACGAGTACATGACCAGCCTGCAGCACCACAGCGCCGGCGTGGGACGGGGCGACGCGGGCGGCCAGGGCTTGTTTCACGGACACGGCGGTTCCGACCTCGACGTGCAAAAGCAGGACGAGATCCTGCAATTCTTCCGCCGTGTGGACTCCGCCCTGGAAGAGTACTTTCACCAGGAGCGCACTCCGCTGCTGTTCGCCGGCGTCGAGTACCTGTTTCCGCTGTTTCAAGAGGCCTGCGACTATCGGACTCTGCTGCCCGAGCCGCTCACCGGCAACCCCGATCAAGCCAGCGCCGACGAGCTCCACCGGCGGGCCTGGCCGCTGGTGCAACCCCATTTCGACGCGTCGCGCAAACAGGCCGTGGAGCGGTATGTCGACGCCGCACCGGACCGCACGACCAGCGACATCCTGGAACTGGTACGCGCCGCGCGTGAAGGACAGGTTGACACTTTGCTCTATGCCGACGCGGCAAGGGTCTACGGCACTCTCGGCGACCAGAGCACCGGTGCGAAGCTTTGCTCCGAGGACGATCCGGAGGCGGAAGACCTCGTGAATGCAGCCGCCGTGGCGACGCTGGCCAACAGCGGCCAGGTGTTCTCCATGCCCCGGGAACAGATGCCCCGGGGCGAAACGGTCGCAGCAACGCTCCGTTATCCGTTGGCCTCCACTTGACGGGCTGGCGACCAATGTGGACGGGCATCCGGCAGACCGTATTGAGTTGCGACCAGGGACGCGTAGGCCGACGAATCCGGGACCGCAAATTCCGTATGAGTTTTCTTATCGGCCAAGGTACGGCAACCGCCGTTGTTTGGAACGGTTGGCGTGACTGTTCGCCAAGCGGCCGGCTCAGGATGTTCGCACTCGGCACGCAGGTTGCGACCGTTTACGAACAGCATCGCAAGCGGGCACTCGCCCGACTCGATCCATACCTATTTGACGCCGCACCGATGGGTCTCAAGTGACGGCCAACGCATCAAGGAGAGTACACATGTCAGCCAAAACCACAGTTTGCGTACCCGCCGCACTTTGCACCGCCCTGATGTTGAGCGGTGCTTCGGCCTGGGCTCAAGAGAATGACAACGACAATCAGGACAAGCAGTCTCAGCAGCAGCGTTCGCAACGCGACGAGGATCGTTCGCGCGACCAGGGCGAGAACGACCAGAGCCGCGATCGTGACGACAATCGCGGCGGGCTCGGCGTCTTTATCAGCGACGCTCGCAGCGGCGGTGTCGAGGTCGAGCGCGTCGTCGACGGCAGCCCTGCTGCCGAAGCCGGCCTGAAAGAGGGCGACCGCATCCTTCGCGTCAACGGGCAGCGTGTCAATTCGACCGAAGAACTGTCTCAGCTCATCGGCAGCCAGGACACTGGCAGCCAGGTCGACCTCGACCTGATTCGCAACGGCCAGCGCCGCAGCCTCGAGGCTCGGTTGGCCAGCCGCCAGGAGGCGCTGCCTTCGCGCTCGCGCCGTATGCAGAACGACCGACGCATGGCTTCGCGCGATCAGCGTCAGGAGCGTCGCCGCGACTACGAGGGCGAGCGAATGAGCTGGCAGGAGCGCCGGGACGACATGCGCGGCGACCAGGACAGCGATGGCCGCCTGCAACGGCTGGAAGCCCTGGTCGACCGGCTCGGTCGCCGCGTGGACCAGTTGCAGCAACGCCTGGACGGCCGCAACTATCGCACGGACGACTACCGCGACGATCGCTCTTCGCGCGTCGATGACGACAGCCGCAATAGCGAAGCCCGTACGTATCGCAGCCGCAATACCCAGACCCGCACGTACGGCGCTGAGGACGACACCTACTTCCCCCGCGAAGAGCGATTCGACGCTGATTTCGATCGATCCTCGCGGCCGGGCAGCCAGATCCGACCGGGAGTCAAGTAATCACTTCCGCCCCGTTGTGGTCCGGCCGCCGCTGGAGCGGCCAGGCCGTGGCGTTGGCCGTTCGACGCTAAAGGCGAAGGCCATCAGGGCCACGAGGGTCCGCAACCGCGGCCTCGTGGCTCTTATCAATTTGCGACAACTAAGTGGGAGGAAACTCAAATGAGAATTTGCATTTCGACAATCTTGGCTCTCTTGATCGCCTCGAGTGCAGCCCTTTCGGTGCGCGCCGACGAGTGGGAAGAGAACTCGCCCTATTTCGAGGACGATGCCTGGTACGACATCAGCGAGTGGTTCGACGGAAACGACTACAACCCGACCGACGAAGAGTTCGGCGAGTGGGATAGCGAGCAATACGACTTCGACACCGACACCGCCGACATCGACAACGACACGTATGGCTTCAACGCCGTGCCCGGAGAAAGTTGGTTCTACGATTTTTTCGACCAGGGTGACGACGAGGTCGGCGTTTACAATCGTGGGGTTTACGAGTCTGGCGCGCGTTTCTACGACTACGATCACGACGGCACCTACGATGCCTACGCATCGTGGCACGATGAGGATTGGGACGGGGTCTTCGACGAATATGTGTTCTATCCCCTCTCCGATCTGAAGTCGTCGAGCGCCGAGCAACAGCAACAGCGCGCGATGCAGGAAGCTCCGAAATCGTCGAAGGCGGCCAAGGCAAGCGGTACGATCGAACGAACCAAGCAGGTTAAGGTTCGCGGCAAACAACACACGGTCGTTTCGATTAAGCCCGCGGACGGCCCCAACGTCGTGGCCGACCTCGGCCGTACCGACCGCCTGTCGGAACTGGACGTGAAGAACGGCCAGCAGATCACCGTGGCCGGCCTGCCGACGCAAGTCGGCGACAAGAAGGTGCTACTCGCCACCACGTTCGACGTCGGCGGCCAAGAGCGGAACGTCAACCGCCAGCGGCGCGACTTGCATGGCAAAGTGGTCGACACGCGCAAGGCCAAAGTGCGCGGTCGCCAGCACCTGATCGCCATCGTCGAGAACGACAAGGGCAATAAGGTCGCGGTCGACTTCGGACCCGCAGAGCGCTTGGACCTCGAGGTCAGCAAAGGCGATCAACTTACCTTCCGGGGTGCTCCGGTAAAGATCAAGGACAAGCGCATGTTCATGGCCCTCTCCATCGATCGTGACGGCGAGACGGTGAAAATCGACCGTCACAAGAAAAAGCAGGATAAAGAGTCGTAGCCCGCGCAGAGGCTCTGCGGGCTGGCAACGCTCGAAATCTTCCGTCCCCGGGCCGGCCGAGTTTGGTTGGCCCGGGGACGTTCTTTTTTGGGGGATCACAGCTGTTTTGTGGCCGCCGCGCAACCAGTCTGGTGGCCTGAAAGGCAATCGCACCGAGTTGCAGCGCGCGCAAATTAGCCGAACGCCGCCCAGGTTGCCTCATCGGCCGTGTGGTCGGTCGGGGAACGTTCTGTCGATCTCGGCACCGTTTTCGCTCTTGCTATCGACATCGGCCGCACGCGATCGCCGCCGGCACGCCCCTCTCAACCGAAAGCCAGCACGATGTCATACAGGATCAAAGCGGACGAATCGGTTGCTGACGCGATCCGGCGGATTGCGCGGGAACAGATCGACAAGGCAGTCGACGAGATCGTCGATCCCGATCTCGACAACCACAAATCGGTGCACCAGGTGCGCAAGCGGTGTAAGAAACTACGCGGACTGCTGCGCCTCGTGCGGCCGGAACTCGGCGACGACTACGATCGCGAAAATGCCTGGTACCGCGACACGGCCCGGGAGCTTTCCTACGTGCGGGACGCCCAGTCAATGGTCGAAACGTTCGACGAACTGATGGAGCACTATATCGACCAGATCGATCAGAAGGCTTTCAACACCGTGAGCGAAGGCCTCGTGGATCGGCGGCAGCAGATTGCCCGAGAGGATGTTGCCTTGCAGACGCAACTCGACGAGACGGTCAGCCGATTGCGCGAGGGCCGCGGGCGCGTGGCCGCCTGGACGCTAAACGACGCTGGATTCGACGCGATACGCGGTGGAACCAAGAAGACCTATGCCCGCGGTGTCCAGGCCATGGAGACGGCTTACAAGAAGCCCAGCACCCGGCGATTCCACGAGTGGCGCAAGCGGGCCAAGTATCACGGGTATCACATGCGGCTCTTGCGAAACATCTGGGAAGCGCCGCTCAAGGCGCGGTGCGACGAGGTCGATGCGCTTTCCGACCTACTGGGCGACGATCACGATCTTGCGATCCTGCGCAAGACCCTAGTCGATTCCGCTGGCGAATTCGGCGAAGCCGTTCTTCGTCAAACGCTGCTGGGCTTGATAGCTCAGCGTCAAGTGGAGCTGCGCACCAAGGCCAACTCTCTGGGCGCCCGGATATTCGCGGAAAAGCCCAAGCGGCTCGTGAAGCGGCTGAGCCACTACTGGGATGCATGGAAGAACACGGCAGACGTGGCCGAACAGGGCCTCCACCGACCCGACCTGGTTTCGCACTGAGGGTCTCGCCCGACGGTTGAATTCGCTAATCTACTGCTCTACTGCAAACACGGACACGACGACTAGAACATGGGCATCCTCGAAATCTCGATTCGCGTCTTCTCGGGCATCTTGCTGATCTTGGGGAATGCGTTCTTCGTCGTCACCGAATTCGCGCTGACCAGACTGAGGCAACTGGACGAAAGCGAGTTTCGCGACCATCCACGGCTGCGGCGGGCATGGCAAATGACCGAGCGGCTGGAATTCTATCTCACCGGCTGCCAACTCGGCATCACGTCCACGAGCATCCTGATGGGTGTGGTGACCGAACCGGCGGTATCGGCGATGATCGAGCCGGGCATGCGGCTGCTTGGTGTGCCCTCCAGCGCCGTGCCGCTCACGTCGATCGTGCTCGCGCTGGTCGGCATCAACCTGGTTCACAAGGTGTGGGGCGAACAAGCTCCCACGTACCTGGGCGTTGAGCGACCCAAGCAAGTGGCCTACTATACGGCCGGGCCGCACTACTGGTGGTGCAAACTCATGTATCCGATGATCTACCTCGGCGATGGCATGGCCAAGTCCACGCTCCGCTTGTTTGGGGTCGAGATGCAGCGATCGTGGACGACCAAGGGCGAAGCGAGCACCGACGGCGAGGCCGCAGGACCCGGGCACGCCTACGGCGACCTGCTGCGCGACATGGGCGACGTGCTCGTCGAGGCGGGGCTGCCTACGGATCGACGCCGCGAAGTGCTCAAGGCGCTGGAGATCGATCAGATTCCGGTGCGCCAGGTCATGGTTCCCCGCCAGGACATCGTCGCCCCGTCGACGCGGCGATCGACGCGGGAAAACCTGCGCCTGATGCGACACGAACGCCGGTTTACGCGTTTTCCGCTGGTGGGCGACTCGCCCGAGGAGTTCCTCGGCGTGATCTACGTGCCCGACCTGTTCCGCAACTTCGACAAGCTGCGCGCCGGCGACGTGCAGCTGATCGACCTGGCCACGCCCCCCCTGACGGTCGAAGCGGACATGCCGATCAGCCGGCTGATTGACCGCTTCCAGGAAGAAAATCAGGAGCTTGCGCTGGTCGAAGAGCAGGGGCGGGTCGTCGGGCTGATCACGGTCACCGAGGCGCTGGAGGCGATCGCCGGCGACATCGACGACCCCTTTGACGTTCCCGCCGGACCTGCCGGAGGCGGTCGAATCTCGGATGGGAGAGAAGCATGACGACCGCTGCGAAGCGAGATGACGAGAAGACGTCGACGCCGGCCCGCCGCGCCGAGGGCTCGGACCTGCCGTGGCGGTTGGTCGTTGCGTCGTTGTTGGTCTGTCTCATTCTGGCGGTTGCCGAGCTCCTCGTGCCGACCATCGTCGTGCTGCTGGTCGTATTCGGCGGCGTGCTGTGCGGGATCTTTCTCAACGGCATCACGCGCTGGTTCGAGAACTGGCTGCCGATTTCCTACCGTTGGACGTACACGCTGATCGTCGGCCTGCTGCTGGCATTCGGCGTGGCGGGGTTCTCGTACATGGGAGCCCAGATCGCCGCCCAGGTAGCGGAGCTCTCCGAACATCTGCAATCGGCCGGCCAGCAGCTCACCGCGCGGCTCGAAGAATACGCCTGGGCCAAGCCCTATCTGGCCGAAGATTCCAATATCGGCGACATGCTCAGCGGCGGGGTGCTGCCTACCGTGATGTACAGCCTGCAGACTTCGGTGTGGGCGCTTACGGCGCTGGCCATCGTGCTCTGCGTCGGGCTCTATCTGGCGTACGATCCGGACCTCTATACCGAAGGCGTCACCCGCTTGATCCCGCCGGCGCGCCGCGATTCGTTCCGGCAACTGCTGCGCAAGATCTACACCGTGCTCGGCTACTGGATCGTGGGGCGCCTGCTTTCGATGACCCTGGTTGGCGTGCTGACGACGATCGGGCTGTGGATACTCGGCGTGCCGCTGCCGATCACGCTAGGCGTGCTCGCGGCGCTGTTCACGTTCATCCCCAACATCGGTCCGATCCTCGCCGCCGTGCCGCAGGCCCTACTGGCGCTGCAGGTCGATGTCAACACCGTGATGTACGTGCTCGTGCTGAACGTGGCGCTGCAAACGATCGAAAGCTATCTCATTACGCCCCTGATTCAGCAGTACGAGGTGATGCTGCCGCCGGCGCTGACCATCGCCGCGCAGGTGCTGATGGGAGCCCTGGTCGGCATCATGGGCGTCGTCATGGCGGCCCCGCTCACGGCAACCGGGATGGTCGTCGTGCAGATGCTCTACATTGGCCGGTACCTGCAAGACCCCGAGCCCGGCGAGTTGGTCGAGTCCTGTTGAGTTGTCAGCCGCGCTAGCTCTTTCGCGCCAGGCAGACTACGTCGAGGCACGCCATTTCGAACTCGGGCTGGTCGAGGAGGAAATCGGACGAGCCGGGAGTCGTCAGCCGGTCAAATTCGCCGGCCCGCGACGCTTCGAGGTGCCCCTCGACCCGGTTTCGAAGTTGGGCCAGGTACATCTCCAGAAAACGGCGTTCGCCGTCGCTCAAAGGCCACTGGCGGTCGGTGACGTAGGTGACGCGGTCCACCTTCGAAAACCCGGCCCGGGCACACATGCTGCGCAAGTGGCGCCCGACTTCCAACTGCTCGGGCGCCCCTTTCGTACGGCGAAAATCGGCGCGCAGCGCCTGTTGCAGCGCCAGCTCCAGTTTCGTCGGCCAAGGCAGCAGCAGGTGATGTAATTCGTCGTGCTCCAGCACGCCCAGCGTGGCCCCGTCGCGCAGCACGCGCCGGGCTTCGGCCAAGGCGGCCACGGCATCGCTCGAGGCCGCCTGCCAGGGCTTCGCCAGACTGATCAGGCTTTGGGCACACCACACGAAGTCGAAGCTTCCGTCGTCGAAGGGGAGCCGCATCGCGTCGCCTTCGAGCGTGCGAATCGGTGCCCCTTTGGGGTTCGCCCTCGGCTGGGCTTCGACTTCGTCGAGAAATGCCCGGCTGACATCCAGTGCGATCACCTCGCCATCCGGCTCCATGCGGTCGGCCAGCAGTGCGGAATAAAAGCCGTCACCACAGGGCACGTCCAGCACGCGGCTCGTCGCGGAGTACGGCAGATCGCGAATCATGGTCTCGAACTCGGCGCGATGCGCCTCGTGATAGGCTGCCATCAGTGTGGCATACTCCGGCAGCGTGTCCGGTTTTGATTGTGACATGAGAAGCTCCTGGAAAGACGTTCGTCCCGCGGGGCAAATGAGGTGCCGCCGGCGATTCGTGCTCTAGCCGCCCAATGATCCTTTCGGGGGCGTTGCCGCCCTTGGTCACAGGTAAACCAACCTGGAGTGGCGGCGACCAACGCCTGGGGCCGTGAGCTGCGTTTTGCGACCCCGGGTGCATCTCGACGTCGTCTCGGGCTCGGCACGCGATATGCACTTTAGCGTGGAGACGACAGACAGACGAGTTGAGCAGCCGCCAAGGGTGTATCGGGAGGATAGGGCCTTGAACCGCCTGCGAAGATTGATGCAGACGCTATTCGCACTCGTGCGAGGCGTACCGGCGCGGTCTCGCTCCCCGGTTCACGAGGCAAGCGGGCGGCAGGAGGTGATTGACGGAATGCAACAGATCGAATTTCTACACGGTCCGTACGACGGCCTGCACGCGTACCTTGATGCGGAGGAGGAATGCCTCTCCTTTCTTCGGCTGCCGGTGAGCAGGGGGACGTTCCTGCAACTGGAAGGCAAAGAGGCGCCCACGATGGACCGCCCGACGAGCCTGGCCATCTACCAGTTGTGCACCCGCGACTCGGTGTGGCACTACCGGTTCTGCGGCCAGGTGCGTCCGCCCACCGGGTCCAAGGCATCGACGAATTAGGCCATTCGAAGAGGGGGACCGCGGGGGAGCGCCATGAGATTGTTTCGATCGATCGCCAAGACGCTTGTGCCGATGGCGTTCGTGGGGCTTGCGCTCGGCACCCCATCTCCGGCGTACGCGCAAACTTCCGAGGATCACGAGGTCGAACAGATTTCGGTGGAGGAAGTCGGGCCTTTTCGTCCCACGACTCGGCCGGAGTTGTCCGCGACCGAAGCCGAGATCGTCGAACGGACCAACGCGTTTCGAAAGCAACACGACCGCGATCCGCTCGAGTCGGACGAACAGTTGAAGCAGACGGCGCAGGACTTCGCCGACTACATGGCGCAGAACGACCGCTACGGCCATTCCGCCGACGGTCGGACCCCGAGCGAACGCGCTCGGGCGCACGACTACCACTACTGCCTGGTTGCGGAGAACATCGCCTACCGATTCCACACGACGGGCTTCAAGACCGAGGAGCTGGCTCGGAAGGCCGTCGAGGGCTGGCGCGAGTCTCCCGGGCACCGCAGGAATATGTTGCGCCCTCACGTCACCGAGACCGGTGTCGCCGTTGCGCAAAGCGAGAAGACCGGCGTCTTCTACCTAGTGCAGTTATTCGGACGGCCCCGTTCCGCCACAATTCCCTTCACGGTGAGCAACCCGACCGACGCCGCAGTGCAGTATTCCCTGGGAGACCGTAGTTACGAGCTCCCCCCGGGCTTCACGCGCAAACACGAAATGTGCGCGCCAGCCGAGCTTCAACTCGACGATGGCGGCAACGACTCGACCGCACAAACGCCTTCCGCCGGCCAACGCTTCGTCGTGACCGGGGGCGACGACGACCTGGCTTTGGAACCGCAGCACGATGGGCCGGCCACGGCGAACTCGCGCGGCGAGGAGCAACCTCAATGAGCAAATTCTTCGCAATGCTCAAGACGTCGGTGAACGATTTCATCGAAGACAACTGCATGGCCAGCGGTGCGGCGCTGGCCTATTACACGATCTTCTCGCTCCCACCATTGCTGGTCGTGGTGTTCCTGGCCGCCAACTGGTTCGGGGTGTCCGACGAGCGGATTCAAGAGGTCGTCAGCCGGCAGATCGGCATGCCGATTCCCGCGCAGCAGAGCGACTCGGAGAGCGAGGGCAGCGCAGATGGCTCCCAGCAGCAAGGCATGGGGCTGGGAATGGTGGCCGATCGCACCAGTTCGGTCGAGCCCATCGAGGCCTTGGGCCCGCTCTCGAAGATCATCGGCGCCGCGATCCTGATCTTCTCGGCCACAGGCGTCTTCGCGCAACTGCAATACGACTTGAACCGCGCCTGGGAAGTGGAGCTCGATCCGCAGCAATCGGGCTGGAAGAACTTTCTGATCAAGCGGTTGTTGTCGCTGGGCATGATCATCGTCATTGCCTTTCTGCTGCTGGTGTCGCTGGTGATCACCACCTTGGTCGACGAAGGCGTGCAAATGGCCGTCGGCGCTGGTCCCGACACGCTGCAAACCATCGTGGCGATCGTCGTCAACAACGCCGTAACGATTGCCCTGGCGACGGTGCTCTTCGCGGCCATGTTCAAGGTGCTGCCCGATGCCAAGATCCGCTGGAAAGACATGTGGATCGGAGCCCTGATCACGGCGGTGCTGTTCGTGATCGGCAAGGAGCTTATCGGCTGGTACTTGCAGAACTCCGCCATCGGGTCGGCCTGGGGAAGTGCCGCAGCCTCGATGATCGCGCTGTTGGTTTGGGTCTATTACACGTCGCTGATCGTCCTGTTCGGGGCCGAATTTACCCAGGCCTGGGCGCGGCACTTCGGCCAGGGGATCGAGCCCGAGAAGGGCGCAGTGCGCGTCGTCGAGGAGAAGAGAGAGCTGCGCGACAGCGGCCGGGCCGCCGGCACTTCGTAGTGCCCGGCGTTCAGCTTCGGGCGTGCCGCCGCGGGCCTCCAGATGGCGCGCGGCGAATTCTCCGCCGGTTGAGGCTACTCTCTCCCCGCCGCCGGTCGGCGATCGAGACGCGAATCTCCTTGCCCGGCCGACTGCCAGTTGCTATCAAGAAAGGATCCTCTCTCGGCGTGGCCGGTTTCGGAGATCGGCGTGAGCCGTCACTTGCGTGGCGGTCGCGGGACGATTTTCAGCCACTCTTTCTGCAAAGGTTTTTGACATGCGCAAGGGAACTTATCCAACGCGTCGTGGTTTTCTCGGCAGTGCGGCCTTAAGTGCGATGGCCTTGGCTGCTCCCGGTGCATTTGCCGAGAAACTCGCCCGCACGCCGGCGCAGACCGAGGGGCCGTTCTATCCCAACAAGCTCCCGCTCGACACCGACAACGATCTGCTCGTCATCAACGATGAGAGCACTTTGGCCATCGGCGAGGTCACGCACCTGGTCGGTCGGATTCTCGGACCAAGCGGCGAGCCGGTGCGCAACGCCCTGGTCGAGATCTGGCAGTGCGACAACAACGGCGTCTACCTGCACAGCGGTTCGGCCAACGGCGGAAACCGCGACGCCGGGTTCCAGGGTTTTGGACGCTTCCTCACCGGCTCGACTGGCGAGTACTACTTTCGCACCATCAAGCCCGTGCCATATCCGGGCCGCACGCCGCACATTCACGTGAAGGTCAAGTTCAAGGGCGACGACCTGTTCACCACGCAGTGCTACATCAAGGGGCATCCGCAGAACGAGCGCGACTTCGTGCTCCGCGCCGTCGGTGACGCTAAGCAACGCGAGCTGCTGATGGCCGACTTCGTGCCGGTCAAAGACTCTCGCGCCGGCGAGTTGCAGGCCAAGTTCGACATCGTGCTGGGGCAAACGCCCGAGCAGGCCTGACGCGCGTCAACCCGACACCCACGACTTCTGCTACATTCAAGAGGCGCCATCCGTGCGCATCTGCCGGATGGCATCCCGCGCTAGCGCGGCTGCCTCGGTTGGCGTTGGTCGTTCTGGTACGGAGATCTACCCCAAGCTTCCCACCTCAGGTAGGTAGGACGACCTCATGCCGCAGCCGCTACAGCACGGACCCTGGCAGATTCTCGCGCGGCGCGAGGTCTACCGTGACCCTTGGATTGTGGTGATACGCGATGAGGTAATCCGCCCCGACGGGCATCCAGGCTCGCACTGCATCGTGCGGCTGAAGGCCGGCGTTTCGGTACTGGCGGTCGACGCGTCGAACACCGTCTATCTGACCGAAGAGTTTCACTACGGCGTGGGCCGCGTCACCGTCGAGGCAGTCAGCGGCGGAATCGACGGCGACGAGCAACCCGCCGAAACCGCCCGCCGCGAGCTATGCGAGGAGTTGGGCATCACCGCCGAGGAGTGGATCGATCTGGGTACCTGCGATCCGTTAACCTCGGTGGTCACTTCGCCCACGGGGCTGTTCCTGGCCCAGGGGCTCACGTTCGGTCCGACGACGCTCGAAGGCACCGAAACCCTGCGGTGCCGCTCCATGCCGCTCGAGGAGGCCTTGCAGATGGTGCTCGACGGCCGCATTACGCACGCCCCAAGTTGCGTGCTGATTCTCAAGACGGCCCGGCTGCTGGGCGTATGACGCTTGCCGCGTGCGTATTCGCGGGGCTGCTAGGCATCCTGCCATTTCGCGACTTCGCCGCTGCGCAGCGCCAGATTGGCCATGTGTGCGGCGGAGGCCGCGCTGACGCCGGACTCGGCCGGACTGTGGGGCTGGTTGCGCGTGCGAATGCATTCCAGCCAATTGCTTAGGTGCAGCACCTCCCCCTTGGGCAGGTCATAGAAGTCGGCACCGCGCGGGCCGCTGCCCAGGACCATCTCGCGATACTCAATCTTCTTTTTGCGTTCCGGATGGATCTCGTAGCGGCCACGGTCCAGGTACAAGGTCGCCTCGCTGCCCATGAGCTCGAGCATCGCGGCGTTGCGAGCATTGACGAAGGTGCCTTCGAAATAGACCTGCACGCCCTGGTCCGGGTAGTCCAGAATCGCCTGAACCGTATCGGGCGTCTCCCACAGGTCCTGGGCCTTGTACGAATGCCCGATGGCGGCCGCCATCTGCGGATGATCGAGGCCGAGAAACCAGTGGGCGATGTCGATCTGGTGGACCATCAAGTCGGTGAAGATCCCGCCGCCGAAGTCCCAGAACCAGCGCCATTGCCGGTAACGGTACTCGTCGAACGGCTGTTCGGGGGCCGATCCCAGAAACCGTTGCCAGTCGACCGAGGCCGGGTCGATGTCGTACTTCTGCCGCACCCAGCGGGCCACGTTACGGTTCCAGGTGAGATGCACCTTGTGAATCTCGCCCAACTGCCCGCTCTTGAGAATTTCGTAAGCCTGCTGAAATTGCGGCATGCTGCGCTGCTGCGTGCCGACTTGCAGAATGCGCTCGTAGCGGTTCTTGGCTTCGACGATCGCCTTGCCCTCGGACAAGTCGTGCGTCAGCGGCTTCTCGCAATACACGTCCTTGCCTGCCGCGCATGCATCGATCGAAAGCGGGACGTGCTGATGATCCGGCGCGGCAACGATCACGGCATCGACGTCCTTGCGCGCCAGCAATGCATGATGGTCCTTGGTGGCAAAGGCGCCGGGCGCAGCCATCCTGCGGGCCGTTTCCAGGTTCTGATCCCAGACGTCGCACACCGCGACCACCTTTACCCCGGGTACTTCCTCGAGCGCCGACATCAAGTGCCGGCAGCGCCCGCCGGTGCCGATGCAGCCGACGCCGATCGTTTCGTTTGCCGCAAAGCCGCGAGCCGTGGCCGTGCAACCGGCCAGCATCAATGACCCCAGGCCGCATTGTTCGAGAAACTCACGTCGGTTGCGCCTGACACTCATGAGAAAATGGCTCCGCGACTGGTTCAATAAGCTCCGTTGAGCAGCTCGACGATTTCGCGCACCTTGGGCACGCGAGGATTGACGCGCACGATGCGCGCGATCTTGAGTGCCTTCTCGGCAAACTCAGGAATCTGCTCGCGCTTGGCCCCCAGATCGCGCAAGCGGGACGGAATGCCGATCTTGCGATTGAGCTTCTCCACCGCCTCGATCGCCCGCTCGGCTGCCTGTTGATCGTCGAGTCCCGAAACGTCCTCACCCAACAGCGTGGCGACTTCGACCAGGGCCTGCTTCCGCACGGGCAGGTTGTAGCGCATCACGTAGGGCAGCAGCATGCCGTTGCCGGCCCCGTGCGAGCAATGCGTCGCACCGCCCACGGGATACTCCAGCGCATGCACCAGCGCCACGCCCACGTTCGAAAAGGCCAGTCCGGCCAGCGTGGCCGCCAACGACATGGCCGTGCGAGCCTCCAAGTCGTCGGGATGCTCCACCGCCCGCGGCAGGTGCTCGCCGACCAGCGCGATGGCTTTCTCCGCCAGGCAGTCGCCCAGCGGATGCCGGCCCTGATAGAGCGAATGTTCCCCCTCGGGCAACGGAAACTCACCGTAGTCGACTGCCGTGTAGGCTTCGATGGCGTGTGTCAACGCGTCGATGCCGCTGTCGGCCGTGACCTTGCGGGGGCAGGTGAGCGTCAGCCGCGGATCGATCACGGCGGCGGCCGGCCGCAGGTAGTTGCTCATCGCCCCGACTTTGATGTTGTTCTCCGCGTCGGTGAACACGCCGGCCGCCGAGACTTCGCTGCCGGTTCCCGCGGTGGTGGGGATGCACACCAAGGGCAGCGTTGGGCCCGGCACGCGATCCTCGCCGAGATACTCGCGCGGCGCCCCGCCGTGCGCCAGCGCGGCTGCGGTGATCTTGGCCAGGTCCATGTTGCTGCCGCCGCCCAGGCCAATCAGCCCGTCGGGTTCGAACCCGCGCGCGTGTGCAACGCACGTGTCGGCCGCGTGCAGCGAAGGCTCCGCTTCCCCGCCGGCAAACACGTCGACGGTCACCTGCTCCTGCAGCGGCCGCTGCACCTCGTCGTACAGTCCCGCCTCGATCAGGTGCGGATCGGTGACAATCAGCACGCGCTTCAGGCGCAAGCGGGCAATCAGTTCGGGTAATTGCTTGACGGCACCGGGCCCAAAGATGAGTTGGCCGGCCGAACTAAAGGTCCACGTCGTACGCATGGAGAGCCCCGCCACATTCGAGAAAAAGCTGCATGCGCCGCATTGTAGCCGCACACGCGGGCGACTCAAACCATGCGCTACGGGCTAGGGCTGCTTGGGCGGCATCAGCTTGTGGACCGCCTCGACGATTTGGGCTTCGACCGTGGGCGTCCAGGGCGAGGGGAGCGAGTAGTAGACCATCGCTCCGCCGCCTTCGTAGCCTCCTTCGGTCAGCACGCGACGCGAGGGGATATAGGCCATCACGTCGTTGGCGTAGCCGGCCACCCAGGTCGTGTCGCCGCCGTACTCGCTCTTGAGCCGCAAGGCGTAATCGACCACCACCTCGCCGCCCAGAGCGATCAGCGTCAGGTCCTTGCCGAGCCGCCACACCTGCACGGGGTAGTCGTACGTCTCCGGAATCGACTTGCCGGCATCGAGCCACTCCTGGTACAGCTTGCCCCGCGCGGCCACGTAGCGATCCTCCGACTTGGCGTCCTGTTCCACCTCCTCGCGCGACGGGACGTGCGCGTACTCGAGGGGAATCTCGGCAAACGCGACTTCCAGCGTCGGGGCCACCGGCTCGAGATCCTTCTTGCGCAGCACGGCGTCGACGGCGTCGGCCAATTGCCGGCCGTAGTCTTCGGCCAGTTCGACCTTGCGCCGCGGCAGCGGATTCTGGTCGGCTCCACAGCCGGCGAAGAACAGCGCCGTGCAGCCGGGGTGCTCCGCCTCGATCTCGCTTTGGGCAAAGCCCGGGTAGTCGCTCGACCATTCGTAGCCCGACAGCACCGTGGCATGACAAGCGTAGCCGAACAGCACGGCGGTGAGGTTGCCGCCGGCGTCGGTCACCTTCAGCACCGGCACGTCGTGATCGAACGGGCCGACCAGCTTGCCCTCGGCCCGCAGCTTCGGCACGTCGGCCTCTTTGTTGTTGCGGCGGTTTGCCGCGAACGTGGCATGCCCTTGTCCTTGCCAGAGCTCGCTAGGCGCCAGGGCGTCGATCGCATCGCCGACCAGTTGGACGAGTTGCTTGCGCAACTTGGCGGCGTACTCGTTGATCAGCCGCTTCTGGTCATCGTCCATTTGGTCGCGGTGCAGCGTCCGCAGATTGACCCCCACGACCGGACCGCTGTGCGTGTGCGAGCAACAAAAGGCCACGGCCGCCCGAGGCAGATCGTACTTCGACGCCAACTCGGCCAGCACGGGCTCGGTCTGATCGGGGCTGATGCCGACCAGGTCGAGCGAGACGACCGCCACGCGCTTGCCCGCGGCGTCTTCCAGCACGAGGGCTTTGGCCCACAGGTCGTTGAGGAACCCGGTCGATGGATGATTGCGCGAGCCGTAGCCGGCCATCCACATCGACTGCTGCGGGGTGATCTTCACCCGCGCGGTACCGGCTTTCCAGCCCGCGGCCAGGGCAGGGCAGGGGGCCAGGGCGAGCACGACGGCAGCCAATGCGAGGCCGCGAAGCAAGTTCAACATGGTTCACTCCTGGAAGCCGCGGCACGCAAGCCGGCCGCGAATCACTAGCTCAGGCCCAACAACTGCCGGGCGTTATCGCGAAAGATCTTGGCCTGCACGTCCGCCGGCAGACCCATGCTGCGAAACAGCGTCAATTGCGGCACGTCTTGTCCCGGCGCGAGGTAGTCGGTGCCGAACATCAAGCGGTCGGCCCGGCGAATCAAAAACTCGCGGCCGAACTCCGGATCGCGCGAGATCGCGTTGGCGCCGCTGCCGGCCGAGAGATCGCCGTACAGATTCGGGTACTTCGCCATCAACGTATCGATGGCCCCGCCCGGTGTCACCGGCCCGTCGGGATAGCCGGCCAGGTCGGCTTCGGTAATTTCGCCCGAGATCGACGCCCACCATCCCGGCCCGTGACCGATGAAGATCGTGTCGGGATGCTCCTTAAGCGCCCGCTCCAGACCGGGCAGCCCGGGCTCGTCGAGATTGCGCTGCTTGTCGAGGTGAAACAGCAGGGGCAGCTTCACCTCGCCGCAGGCAGCGTAAATTCGCATGTTGCGATCGTCGTCTACCCGCACGCCGGGCTTGTGCTCGCCGAACCCCTTGGCCCCAGCCTCGGCGTACTTTTCCAGCATGCCGACCAGCCCCTTCAGCCCGTCGCGGTAGCTGGTGCGCGGGTCGACGCTGCAAAACGGGATCAAGCGGTCGCGGTACGGCTTGGTTTCCTTCAACACGAAGTTCGGCGTGATCGGATAGGCCGACGACTCCGGCGACACCAGCGGCAACACGATCGCCTGCGAAATCTGGTTGTCGTCCATCCAGCGCAGCAGCCCCTCGGCCGTGAGCGGTTCGCCTGTGTTCCAGGTCTGGCCGATATGCGTGTGCATGTCGACATACTGGCCCGGCGGAAACTCGCGGGCCTCGACCCGCGCGGTCGCCGCGGCGAGCGATAGCCCGGCGCCGGCGGCCGCGGCCTGCCGCACGAAGTCGCGACGCGAGATCCGGAATGAAGTAGAGCGTTGCACGGACGATTCTCCTTCCCCGTTACAAGGTGTTCATCAGGTAGGCCAGCAGGTCGGCCATTGCCGCGGGGTCGATCTGCTTCTCGAGCCCTTCGGGCATGATCGACATGCCGCTCGAGCGCAGCTCGTCGATGTCGGCCCGCTCGATCGTGTCGGTGGCCTCGTCGGCCCGCTTGAGCGTGATGCTGTTGGCTGTTTCGCCGGCGATGAGTCCCGTGACCGAGCGCCCGTCGGCGGTCACGGCGATGTAGTTAACATATTGCGGGTTCACTTCGCGGTTGGGATCCAACACGTTGACCAGGATCGCTTCAGGCCCGCGATTGCGGAAGCTGGCCAGGTTGGGACCGATCTCGTGGCCCACGTCCTCCAGCCGGTGGCACGATGCGCAAACTTTCTTGAACACCTCGCGCCCGCGCGACACGTCGCCGCGCGTTTTCAGGGCCTTGTCGTAGGCGGCCACAACGTCCTGCCGCGTGCCGAGCTTGACCTTGGCCAGCAGCGGCTCGGCCGCCTCGCGCACCTTTGCATCGGAATGTTTCGCTAGCGACTGCAATCGCGAAGGTTCCAGATCCGCCAGCGACAACGAACCCTCGTCGGCCGCGGCCAGCAAGGCTAGCAGGCGATCGCTGCGAGCAAACAGCACTTCGGTCGCTTCGCCGCGCAGGCGGGGGCTGAATCCCGGCCAGGCGGCCAGCACGGTGTCGGCAATCGACGGAGCGTCGAACTGGCCCAACGCCGCGAGCGCCGCCAACTGCACTTCCTGCGGCTGCTGATTCGAAAGCAGCGCCGCGAGCACCGGTCCACTGTCGGCAAAGCTACCCAAGGCCAATAGCCGGACGGCGTCGATCCGTTCACCCGGCGGGCGCGATTCATCGGCCGCACTCGTGCGGGCCTTGGCCAACATGTCGACGAAGATCCGTTCGGCCTTCTTGCTGCCCAGCGAGGCCAACTGACTTTGCAGCGTGCCGGCTTGCTTGCTCAATCCTTCGCCCAGGCCTCGCACCACGGCCGAAGCCAGCGAGATGTCGTCGGCCGAAAGCGACTCGAGCCCCGAAAGCACGTCGGCCAGTTCCTCACGCTGGTTCTGCCGCCCGATGTACCGGGCCAACTCGTGCAGGGCCCGCCGACCCGGCTCGCTGGATCGCCAGTCTTTGTCGGTCATCAGGCTGGCGAACACATCACCCGCCCCTTCGGCCAGCGAACTGGTGACCGCCAGCCGGATCCACTTGTCGTCAGGGTTCTGCTTCAGGATCTTCGCCAACGCCTCGGCCCGGCCTGGATCGGAAACCTCGCCGAGCGTGAATGCCAGTTGGTACCGCACCCGCATGTCGGAATCATCGGCCAGTTGCATGAGAGCCTCGGCCAGCTCAGGACTTTTGTCGACGATCGTTTCCGAGACGCGCACGGCGTGCTCGCGCACACGCGGATGCTCGTCGCGCAAGCGGGCGATGACCACTTCCGGTCTTAGAGCGTCGAGACCGGTCAGCGCATACAAGGCGTGCATGCGACCCTGCGGCAGCTCGGACTCGGCCGCGAGCTCTTCGAGCGGTTCGATGGCGGCCGGGTCCTGCCGCTCGTAGAGCAGGCGGGCAGCGGTATCGCGATGCCAACCGCCGGAGTGCTCGAGTGTCGCCACGAGCTCGGCGGTCGTCGCATCGCCGAGCTTCGGCAGCGCCGGCTGCTTGAAGTCCTCGGGCACGACGCGATAGATCCGCCCGCGGTCGCGTCCGCTGGTCAGGTCGATGTGCTGCTTGATCTCCGGCGGCAGGCTCTTGGGGTGCTCGATCACTTCGCGATACACGTCGACGATGTACAGCGTGCCGTCCGGGGCGTTGGCGAACTGCGCGGGCCGAAACCAGTTGTCGGTCGAGGCGACGAACTCTTTCTTTTCGTCGGCCCGGTCGGCGATGAAGCCGACGCCGTTGGGCTCGAGAATCTTGCGATGCACGATGTTGGAGCCCACGTCGCCGGTGAAAGATTGCCCGACGTACTCGCGTGGCCAGGCGTCGCCGCGATAGATCGTGGTGCCTGTGGCGCCGGTGAAGTACCCGCCGGCGCGTCCGCCACCCTCGACCGGTCCGGTGGCCGCGCCGGTCACCCGCAGCCGCGTGCGCACGATGCGCCAGGGTTCGATGGGGCTGGTGCGGAACACTTCCGCCTGGGGGCCGTCGGCCGCGATGCTGACCCGCGCCGCGGGGGCGCTGGCCGCCGGGTTGCGGGCCAGGTAGCGGTCCTCGAACATCACCATTTGGATGTGGTCGCTGTTGGAGCAGACGAATTTGCGGCCCCAGTCGTCGAACGTCATGCCGTGCTGCGCGCCGCCGCTTTCGGCCCGCAGTTCGAGCGTGCGCGGATCGAACGAGAAATCGCGGCCGCTGACGTCCACCGGCTCGAAGCTCTCGTCGTCGGGCCGGGTCACCTCGCCGCCACACGAACTGGCCGTTCCGTGAATGCGGTTGTCCAGCCCCCAATGAAAGCTGTTGAGCAGGCCCTGCACATTGTGGCGATTGAAGCCCGTGTAGACTAGCGTGCGCTCGTCGGCTTTGCCGTCGCCGTCGGTGTCCTTCAAGTAGTAGATATGCGGTGCAGCGCCGACGTACACGTTGCCGTTGCTGCAGGCGATGGCCGTGGGCCAGGAAAGATCGTCGGCAAACACTTGGGCTTTGTCATAGCGTCCGTCGCCGTCGGTGTCTTCGAGCAAACGCACGCGGCCCAGCCGCTCGGTGTCTTGCTCGGAGTAGTCGCGCATCTCGACGACATACAGGCGCGCGTTTTCGTCGAACGCTATCGCCACGGGGCTGGCCAACAGCGGCTCGGAGGCCACCTGCTCGATCCGGAAGCCGTCGAGCACCGAAAAGGTCGACAGCGCCTCGGCCGGTTCGTGCGGAGCAATGCGCGGCAGCTCGGCGGCGAAGTTCTCCGTCGGCGTATGGTCGAGCACCTTGTCGATGAACGCGTACGACTCGTGACGCTCCAGCGGCGGAAAGTCGTGCGGCTTGTCCGGGTAACGGACCTGCAAGTTGTCGGCCGCGCTCAACAGTTCGTACACGGGCCTGGCCCGGGCGATCACTTTGCGCACGCCCTCGACGTCGAAATTGTGATCGCGCTCGGGCGAGATGGAAAAGAACGCTCGCGGGGCGAAGCCGGCCACGATCTCATACATGTCGAACGGCACGCGGTCCGGATCGAGCTCGAACTCGTCGCGGATGCTGGGAACGTAGCGATCGCTGGTCCAGCCGTCGAGCTTGCCGCCGTAGTAGTGATGAAACGGAGTCCACCCGCAACTGGAGACGATCACCTTGAGCCGCTCATCGAACAGGCCGACGAACATCGCGTTGTGGCCGCCCAGCGAATGGCCGATGACGCCCAGCCGCTCGGGATCCACTTCCGGCCGGCTGACCAGCAGGTCGACGGCGCGCATGTGGTTGAAGATGCCCTTCATCGAGCCCGACGTGTAGCGGTCGGCCGAAAAGTCGTAGTCGTAGTCGCCGAAACTCGGATAGTCGGGCACCAGCACCACGTAGCCCCGCTTGGCCAGCTCCAGGCCGTAGTGCTTGTTTTCGTTCGGACCCAGGCCGGCCGGTTCCTCCTTGCCCAAAGGCGTCGTCTGGTGCAAGGCCAGGATGCCCGGCACACGCTTGCCATCCAGCCCCTTGGGAACGAACAGATAGGCCGGCACGCGGTCGCCCGGCTCTGCCACGAACGACAGTTTGTAGCGCGTGAACGTCGTGCCGTCGTAGGTCTCTTCGATCTCGACGTCGAGCGGCGGCAGGTTCGAGCGGTCGGGCAACTTGCCCATGGCGCGCTGCATGCCCAGCAGGATGTGCTCGCGCCGCTTGGCCCAATCCTCCGCCGTGCGCACCGGGTGCTCGCCGTCGGCGTCGCGATAGACGAGCAACTGGCGATGGTCGGGGTATTCCGGGCCGAACTCGTCGGCCGCTTGGGCCGTGATACAAAACAGCAGGAACAGTAGCGAGCAGACGAGCGGTTTCTTCATCGCGAGTGAATCAGCAGTGAGGTTCAAGCAAGGAGTTCCGGGACAACGCTGCCGGCCGGCACGAGGCGGTGGGGGCGATCGAGTTGGTCGTGCAACTCGTGCGCCGGATCGATGCCCAGCGCGTGATAGATCGTCGACACCACGTCGCCCGGCACCAGCGCGTCGCGCGCGGGGAAGGCGCCGATCTTGTCGCTGGCGCCGTAGACGAATCCGCCCTTGAAGCCGCCGCCGACCAGCATCAGGCTGTAGCAGTAGTTCCAGTGGTCGCGTCCGCCGTCGCTGGCGTTGATCTTGGGCGTGCGTCCAAAGTCGCCCAGCACGGCCACCAGGGTTCGCTCGAGCATGCCGCGCTCGGCCAGATCGTCGACCAGGCTGCTGCACGCGGCGTCGAACTGCGGCAACAGCGTGTTCTTCAGCTTCTTGAAGTTGCCGCCGTGCGTATCCCACGTGGCGTTGGCGTCGGGCGCCCAGGAGATCGTGACCATGCGCGTGCCGGCCTCGATCATCCGCCGGGCCAACAGCACGCTTTGCCCGTAGATGTTGCGGCCGTAGCGCTCCCGCACGGGGTCGGGTTCGTCGCCGATGCGCAGTGCCCGCTGCGTGCCCTCGGAAGTCAACAGCGCGAGCGCCCGGCGGCGAAAGCCGTCCATGCTGTCATAGGCGCCGCGCCCCGGACCGCGATCGAAACGCTCGTCGATCTGACGGAACAGCGCTTCGCGGGCCGACAGGCGCTCGTGCGACACGTCGGCCAGGAGCGTGAGCTCGGGCACGGCGAAGTCGGGGGCGTTGGGATCCTTCAGCACGAACAGCGGATCGTAGGCGCGGCCGAGCATGCCGCCGAAGAAACCCGATTGCGGCGGGCCGCCGGCGCCCTCCTTCGTGATGTAGGGCAGGCACACGTGCGGCACGATCACCTTCTCCGGCGGGCGAAGGCTACCCAATACGGAGCCCATGGCCGGATACTCGTCGGGGCCGCCCCCAACCGAGCGAATGTTGTCGCCTCGATCGTGTCCCGTGAGGCTCGTGTACACGGCCGCCGCGTGGGCGTTGTTCACCGAGTGGTGCATCGAGCGAACGATCGTGGCCCGATGCGCCTGCTGGGCGATCTTCGGCAGGTGCTCGCCGTATTGGATGCCCGGCACGCTGGTGGCGATCGGCTTGAACTCGCCGCGAATGCCATCGGGCGCCTCAGGCTTCATGTCCCACATGTCGAGATGACTGGGCCCGCCGTTGAGGAAAATCAGCACGCAGGCGTCGGCCCGGGGCCGGATGCCGGCGCCCGTGTTGGCGGTTTCGGCGGCCAACAGCCGCGGCAGCGACAGCCCCATCAATCCCAGACCGCCCACTTGCAGCATCTGCCGCCTGGAAACAACGGGTCCACAACCGGCTCGCTCGATGCGACGGGGCCCAGGCAGGCTCATGGAATCCTCCGCGGGTGCGCGGGTGAGTCTTCGGCGGGAACGCGTTTGGCGGTGGTAGCGTCCAGGGCGGGGGCCGCCGCAAGTAACGGCGGGCCGTTTCCGAGCTTACCACAAACCGGCAGCCGAATCGACCAGCCGGACTTGTCGATACGAGGCTATTGAGCCGCCGAGAGATTCATCTTGGCCGCCGCTTTCCGTGCTTTCTCCATCACGCTGTCGATCTTCACCGGCACGCCGCCTTGCCGTTTGCTCTCGTCGGCGGCTTCCATGAAGGCGTAGATTTCAAGCGTTTCCTCTGCGCTCACCGGCGGCTTGCCCGTCTTGAAGAACTTGACGATTTCGACCACCAGCGGCTGGTAGCCGTCGTAGCCGCCGCTGGGGGCGATGGCCTTCTCGCCGTACACCGTGGCCCCGTAGCCGTGCGCGCCGGCGCGCAGACCGCGGAACGTGCCAATCCGCCCATCGTTCCAACGGCCCACGACGAACTCAGTGCCCTCGGTCTGCGTGCGGGTGACCTCTTCGATGCCGGGACCCATGATCGTAAACAGAATCTCGGTGCCGTGGATGCCGTACCAGAACAGGTCCGGATGGTGCGGCTCTAGGCTGCAAGGGCCACGGGCGTCGCAGCCCACAACCTTGCCGATTTTCTCGTTGTCGCGCATACCCAGAATGCCCTTGCTGAATCGCAGCGACGAGCTCGAGAAGCAGGGCACGTTCAACTGCTTGGCCAGATCGAAGATGGCCACCGCGTCGGCCAGCGAGCCGGCCACGGGCTTGTCGATGAACACCGGTTTGCCGGCGCGGAGCACGGGGATCACCTGTTCCAGGTGCGGCCGGCCGTCAACGCTTTCCAGCAGCACGACGTCGACCTTCGTGAGCAGGTCCTCGATCGACGGCACGATCTCGATGCCCATGTCGGCCAGTTGCTTGGTAAAGCCCTCGACGCGGCTGGCGCTGGACTCGACGTCGGGGCTGCCGCCGGGAAACGCGGCGACGACTTTGACGCCGGCCACCTCGCTGTCGGCCTCAGAGCTGTTGAGCAGTTTAGCGAATGCCGGCGCGTGCGATGTGTCGAGTCCGATGATGCCGGCGCGGAGGACCTTACTGTCTTCTTGTGCTGCGGCCGACGACACGTCGATGCTCATCAACACGATCCCCGCCAGAACCGCCCAACTAAACCTTCGCATTGTTCGCGCTCCTCGATCATGGTTGTTCTACCGGCCGCTTGAGTCTCGCCCGCCCAAGTGTTTCCCAGTTTGGGTACCGCCGCAGCGCGGGTCAAGCATTTGTAGCATTGAGCACCATGCGCCGAGACTCTGTTGCCCGGAAGACGGAGCCGCGCCATAGTCGCGTCTCAAACCTTTGTAATCCCCGCATGAAAGCCCTAGAATTCTTGCAGCGAAGGCTCGCTCTGAGTTCCGCAACAACACGGGCACCCCAGGAGGCTTGTGTCATGGCCAAAGCTTATGCGAATCCCGACGTGCTGGTCAGCACGGAGTGGGTCGCCGAACACCATCAGGACCCATCGGTGCGCATCGTCGAGTCGGACGAGGACGTGCTGCTCTATCAACAGGGACACGTGCCCGGGGCGGTGATGATCGACTGGCACACCGACCTGCAGGACCAGGTCGTACGCGACTATATCGACAAGGAACGCTTTGCCCGGTTGTGTTCGTCCAAGGGCATCGCGAACGATACGACGGTGGTGTTCTACGGCGACAAGAACAACTGGTGGGCGTGCTACGCGTTTTGGGTGTTTAAGCTCTACGGCCACGCCGAGTGCCGGATCATGAACGGCGGCCGCAAACGCTGGGAGGCCGACGGCCGCGAGTGGTCACGCGAGCCGGAGCCGCAGTACCCGGCGACCAGCTACGTCGCGGCCGAGCCGGATCCCTCGCTGCGTGCTTTCCAGGCCGAAGTGCTCAAGCACCAGAACAAGGGAAAGCCGCTGGTCGACGTGCGCAGCCCCGGCGAGTACACCGGGGAGCTGCTGCACATGCCCGACTATCCGCAGGAGGGGGCCTTGCGCGGGGGACACATTCCCGGCGCCATTAGCATCCCCTGGTCGCGCTCCGTCAACGACGATGGCACGTTCAAGAGTGCCCGCGATCTGGAAAAGATCTACGTCCGCGAGGCGGGGCTCAAACGGCGCTCGCCGATCGTGGCCTACTGCCGAATCGGTGAGCGATCGAGTCACACCTGGTTTGTGTTGCACTATCTTTTGGGCTTTCCAAAAGTAAAAAACTACGACGGCTCCTGGACCGAGTGGGGAAACACCGTGGGGGTGCCGATCGAGAAGGGCCCCGGCGGTACCGCCAGCGCGGAGGCAAGCTCTTGAGCGGCCAGCTCACCCAGCGCATCGATGATCTTGCGGCCGAGTTCGCCGAGCTAGAGCCGCGCGAACGGCTGGAGTTGCTGCTCGAGTTTTCAGAAAAGCTGCCGCCGCTACCGCCCGAGTTCGCCGAGCAGCGCGATCAGCAGCTCGGGCGCGTGCAGGAATGCCAAACGCCCGTGTATTTGTGGACGGACCTGGTCGACGGTCGCGTGCGAATCGTGGCCGACGTGGCACCCGAGGCTCCGACGGTTAAGGGGTTCGTCAGCATCCTGGTCGAGCTATTCTCAGGCGTTTCGCCTGACGAAGTTTTGACGGCGCCGGGCGATCTGGTACAACGCTTCGGCCTGGTCGACGCGCTGGGCATGGTGCGCATGCGGGGCTTGCAGGCCATCGCGCATCATATTCGTCGCAAGGTCGCCGCGCAGATGAGTACGTGACGTGCGTCAGTTTTCGCAATAATCCAAGCTCCTGCTTGCGAAGCAGTCGGTGGCTTCGTCGTGGTTGCCTTGCGATCACTTGGGTCGCATAGAATGCGCAGCCGGCAACTCTTCTCTTTTCCCTAAAATTTACCCTTACATCTCGAATTGTGCGAAACGCGTAGTTAGCATAGGAACGCAATGGGGCCTGTCATCTGCATCCCATCTCTGGCAGATGTGGAACACGGCGGATAAGTCATCTCTCTGAATCCTCTTTCATCAGGACGAATCGACGTGCGGGGCAAGCGCGTCCACGGAGAATTCAACTATGCTCGCTTACCCTAAAGTCGATCTTTCGCTGGACCGGTTGCGACGTGGCGGATGGGCCATGGGCGACCTCTGTGTCGAGCGTCCCGAGGGACGGGTGTGGATCGTAACCGGACATCGCCGCAAGCATTGGATCATTGCCCAGGCGCCGAGCCAGGCCGCTGCCTGGTTCCTGGCCTGGGAACAGGCGGCCAAACTAGCGCGCGAGAAAAAGAGGCGCCGTAGCCGCCGTCGCTAACACCGCAGCCAACGCTTGCAAAGTACGCAAAACCTGCCGCGCGATTCGTGCGGCAGGTTTTTTTTGTCGCCGTGCGGCTTGCTCGCCAGGCCGCGCCATTGCGGCTAGACTAGGTTGGGCGGAACGAGACGACGTAGGGGCTTTGACAAGGAGGCTGGCATGGCCACCCTGCAACGGTCGCCGCGCACGTGGCGCCAGGACGAACCGCCGAATTCGCCCATCACCATTCCCACCCCGGCCAAGGTGCGGGCCGAGGCCGCCCGAATCCGCAAGTCGTGGTCGCCGGGCGAACGGCTCCGGCGGGCCGAGCTGGCACGCCGCCTCCTGCTCGCCCAATGGATCACCGCGGGCGACGACTCCTTGAGGATTGCCTTTCAGCAGTTCACACCCAGGTTCCCGCCTTGGCGCTGATGATCACCGCCTCGATCACGCGCATGTTGGCCACCGCGTCTTCCAATGGCGTGGGCACCGGCGTGTCGTCGAGCACGGCCCGGGCAAACAGGTCGCCCTGGATCGTGTACTGATCGCAGACGGGCAGTTCGATTTCGTCGATCGTACCATCGTGCTGGTGCCGCATCGTGCAGGGACGATCGGGCGGGGCGTTAAACGGGATATCGATCTCGACGCGACCGAGGGTGCCGAAGATGTTCACCCGCTGAAACGGCGCCAGTTGCGTACCGCAGGTAAACGTGGCCGTACCGCGATCGAATTCGAGAATGCCCGAGGCCAGGCGATCGATTTCCAGGTCGGGGTCGTACTCGACGGTGCCTACCACACGCCAGGGCTCGGCGTCGAACAGGAAACGCGCGAGCGAGATGCAGTAGCAGCCGATGTCGAACAGCCCGCCGCCGCCGATCTCGGACTGGTTGCGAATGTTGTCGGCATCGTCGTTGTAGTAGCTAAAGAAGGATTGCACGGTGCGCAACTCGCCGATGCTGCCGTCGGTGGCCAGTTGCTTGGCCCGCTGCCACTGGGGATGGTGGCGATACATGAAGGCTTCCATCACCTTCAGCTCCGGGTGTTCCTTGGCCGCGTCGACCAGCTCCTGTCCCTCGTTGGCCGAAAGCCCGATCGGCTTCTCGCACAGCACGTGCTTGCCAGCTTCGAGCGCTGCGATCGACCAGCGGACGTGTAGATGATTCGGCAGCGGGTTGTAAACGGCGTCGATCTCGGGGTCGTTCAGCAGTTCCTCATAGGATCCATACGCTTGCGGAATCTTCAGCCGTTTGGCCGCCCGCTCGGCCTTGCTCTTGTCGCGGGAGGCGATGGCCTTCACTTCGCAGAATTCGCCCTGCATGAGCGCCGGAATCACCTTCTCGACGCCGATTTTCGCAGTGCTCAGGATTCCCCAGCGAAGCTTTTTCATTTTTGTGGCACTTTCGTGTGAAATAGGTTTGCTGCGCGATGGAATGTCGGCTAGGGATCGCGCCAGGAAAGGCCGATTGTAGTTGTAGTTAGCGTATTTTGTCACGATGGTGCGGCAGCGTGCCGCGGCGCGATAGCATAGTTTGGCCCGGCCGTTGGCGAAAAATCCCCCACCCGCTTGAATCCCCCGGGCGGGGTTCGAGGTACTGACTACAGAGCACGTTCGGCGCTGGATCCCAAGCCCCCGGAGCGATTGAGCATGAGGAATTCGTATGCCCTGGCCAGCGGCTTGCTGTTGGCACTGTCTTGTCTCGCGGCCGCCGGTTCCCCTGCCCGAGCCGACGAGGCGACAGCATCGACGCCGCTGGGCAAGCAAATCGCCAATTTCGAACTGCGCGATTTCGGCGGCAAACCGTACACGCTCGACGCGCTGCGGGATAGGCAGGCCGTGGTCGTGGCCTTTCTGGGCACCGAGTGCCCGCTAGCCAAGCTTTATGCTCCGCGGCTGGTGCAACTGGCCGATCGATTTGCCGATTCCGGCGTGGCCTTTCTGGCAATCAATGCCAACCAGCAGGACTCGCTCTCCGAGATGGCGGCCTATGCCAAGAGCCACAAGCTGAACTTTCCGCTGCTCAAGGATGTGGGCAACGTGGTCGCCGACCAGATGGGCGCCGTGCGCACCCCGGAAGTCTTCCTGCTCGACGGGGACCGCAAGGTGTGCTACCGGGGCCGCATCGACGACCAGTACGTCGTCGGCCGTCAGCGCGACGCGGCTACCCGCGAAGACCTGGCCCTGGCCATCGAGGAGCTACTGGCCGGCAAACCCGTCAGCCAGGCCGTGACCGAAGCCCCGGGCTGCTTCATTGGCCGCGTGTACGAACCGTTGGAGGACGCCGAGGTGACGTACACGGGCGACGTGGCCGCCGTGCTGAACCGCCGCTGTGTGGAATGCCATCGCGACGGCGAGATCGCACCGTTCGCCCTCACCAGCTACGACGACGTCGTCGGCTGGGCCGAAACGATCGCCGAGGTGATCAAGGACGAGCGGATGCCTCCCTGGCACGCCAATCCCGACTACGGCACGTTCAGCAACGACTGCCGCATGAGCCAGGAAGAGAAACAACTCATCTACGACTGGGTGGCCGCCGGCGCGCCGGAAGGCGATCCGGCCGACCTGCCCAAGCAGCCAGAGTTCTTCGCCGGCTGGCGGCTGCCGCGCATCGACCAGGAAGTGTTCATGTCCGACGAGGCCTTCCGCGTGCCCGCCGAGGGCACGGTGAGCTACAAGTACTTTTGGGTCGACCCGGGCTTCACCGAAGACAAGTGGATTCAAGGCGCGCAGTGCAAGGCCGGCAACCGCGAAGTGGTGCACCACATCATCGTGTTCGTCAAGCCGCCGCCGGGCGGCAAGCGCACGGGCCGCGGCAAGGGCATCTCACGCGGCTTCCTGGCGGCCACCGCCCCGGGCGCCGACCCACTGCTGCTCGAGGACGGCATGGCCAAGTTCGTGCCTGCCGGCTCGCAGCTCGTGTTTCAGATGCACTACACGCCCAATGGTTCGGCGCAGGACGATCGCAGCAGCATCGGTCTGATGTTTGCCGACCCGGCCGACGTGCGCAAGGAAGTCAACACGCTGGCCGCGCAGAACCACCTGCTGTTCATTCCGCCGCGGGAGCCCAACTACCAGACCAGCGCCTGGCATACGTTTCGCCGCGACACATTGCTGTTGAGCATGTTCCCCCACATGCACGTCCGCGGCAAAGCGTTCCGCTACGAGGTGCGCTATCCCGACGGCACCGAGGAGATCCTGCTCGACGTGCCGCGCTACGACTTCAACTGGCAGCAGACGTACGAGTTGGCCGAGCCCAAGCTGCTGCCCAAGGGGACGCGGATGCGGTGCCTGGCCGCCTACGACAACTCGACGGACAACATTGCCAACCCGAATCCCGATCGGATCGTCCACTGGGGCGACCAGACCTGGGACGAGATGCTGATCGGGTTCATGGAAGTCACGGATCCTGACCCGACACCGCGTACGGCGAAAACGGCGGCCACCAGTGACACCAGCGCCGCCCAATAGCTCGGGCGCCGCAACGTTCTGGCGGGAAGGCACGCTCGGCGCGTTGAGCCTGGCACCGCGTGGGTTATGATGGACGGCGAGCCAACGCTTCCATCCACCCACGAGCCCAGGTGCCACGCCATGCCCACGCCCGACCCTGATTCTCGTTCCACGGCCGCTTCGCGTCGCGCGTTTCTCAAGAACACGGCCGCCGCGGCCATCAGCACGACGGCGCTGCCCACCATCCTGCACGCCGCCGACAAGTCGGGAAGCAAGTTGCCCGTGCTGGGCGAGGGCGAGCACCGCTACGAGGCCGAGCACGATTGGGGCGAGTTGCCCGGCGACGTCACCTGGGGCGAGACGCACGGCGTGGCGGTGGACGAAGCCGGCTTGATCTACATCAAGCACCGCACGCTCTCCCAGGAGCCGATGGATTCGATCGTCGTATTCGATCCCGAGGGCAAGTGCGTGCGACAGTTCGGCAAGGAGTACCACGCCGGCGGCCACGGCATCGACATTCGCAAGGAAGACGGCGAGGAGTTCCTCTACCTGTGCGACATCGAGCATCGCAACGTCGTCAAGACCACGCTCGACGGTGAGCACGTGTGGGAGATGCAGTTTCCCGCCGAGGCGGAACTCTACACCGACATCAAGCAGTTTCGCCCGACCAACGTGGCCTTTGCTCCCGACGGCGGTTTCTACGTGGCCGACGGTTACGGCTCGCACTACATCCATCAGTACGACAAGAACGCCAAGTGGGTCCGCAGTTGGGGCGGCGCCGGTACCGAAGAGGGCAAGATGCGCACGCCCCACGGCATCTGGCTCGACAATCGCCCGGGCCGCGAGCCGTCGATCGTCGTGGCCGATCGGGCCAATGCCCGGCTACAGTACTTCACACTCGACGGCAAGTTCCAAAAAATCATCGAGGGCGTCAGCTTCCCGGCCCACTTCGACATCCGCGGCACCGACCTGCTCGTACCCGATCTGCACGCGCGGGTGACGATCATGGACGGTGACAACGACGTGATCGTGCACTTGGGTTACGACCAGGCGTGGACCGACCAGGTGCTCGGCGGCGGCAAGCTCACCATGCGTCGCGAGCCCAATCGCTGGCAAGCCGGCCGCTTCATCCACCCCCACGACGCCTGCTACGACGCGAGCGGCAACATCTTCGTCGTCGAATGGGTGCCGACGGGGCGGGTGACGAAGCTGCGGAAGGTGTCGTAGGGTACCAGGCTCACTCCGTGAGCCGTCGCAGCATCGCGCAGGTCATCGATGGTGCTAGCGTCTCCAATACGTCAGCTTTCATTGGCGAGTCGGACTACAATTCCACCTTAAGAACGTCTCTCGTAGTCGTCAGCGGCGCGGGCTCCGTTTGGGAAAGCTCCGGCATCGTGGTTGTCGGCGGAGCTCTTGGTCCCCCGATAACTGGGATCCCAGTCGCAACCGGATTCGGCCACGTCGACGTCCGCGACGGAGGGCTCGTGATTGCCGCTGGCGAAAACGGCATGGCAATCACCGCCCATGGCACCCTGACCGGTGACCGCGGCACCGTGGAGGGCGATGTGACCAGCCGCGGGCTGGTCAGCCCGGGCCAGGGCCTTGGCATCCTGACGATCGACGGCAACTACACGCAGGAACTTGTGGTTTCCTGGGAGCCGGCGGGAACGCTCGCCATCGAACTGGGCGGAGTCGCCGCCGGCCAGTTCGACCAGCTCGTCGTCACCGGCGACGTGTCGCTGGACGGTCTGCTCGACGTACAGCTCGTGCCCGGCTTTCAACTCGGGCTGAACCAGCGTTTCGACATCCTGCCGGTTGGCGGCTCGCTGGAGGGCACTTTCTACGGCCTGGCCGAGGGCGATCCCGTGGGCACGTTTGACGGCGTCGACCTGTTCATCACGTATGGCGGACCGGCCGCCCCTGGCGTGGCCCTCTACACGGTTCCCGAGCCGACGAGCTTCGTGCTGATGTTCACGGCGCTGGCGCTGTTTGCCGGATGCGTGCGTCGGTATCGATTCTCACGGCGTGACCCATAATGCCCAGCGGCCGCTGCTTTTCGGTGACGGGCACGTTTGACGACAGCGTCATGACGTCGGGCATTCTCGAGTCACGGTTTGTCGGCAGTAGAATCCGGTTTTTCCGCCGGTCGCGTTAGCTTCGGCAAGCTGGGCCGATTTTGCGGGTGTGCCCGGTCGTGCGACCCTTGTGGCACGCGCGGCGGCGGGGCATAACCTACGCTTGGCATAGTTAAGCCCCGGCCGCGGGCCGGGAGCGTGGGGTATCTGATTCATCTGCCTAGAGGGACACTGTAATGACGAAGACACTGTTCATGGTCGGCGTGCTGGCCACCGGTCTGCTGATCGTCGGCTGTACGGATGCCACGAAAGAGGCGACCGACAAAGCCGTCGACGAAGTCAAGGAAGCCGGCGCCGCCACGGGCGATGCGCTCGGCGAAGCTGCCGAAGACGTCGGTGACGCCGCCGCCGGTGCGGTCGAAGGCGGTAAGGAAGCGATTGAAGACGCCGGCGACAAGACCGAGGATGCCGCCGAAGAGGTCAAGGAAGAGACCAAGGAAGCTGCCGCCGAGGGCGAGGAGAAGGTCGAAGACGCGACCGACGACCAATAGCCCTCCGCCACGCCCCGGAAGCTTGACTCGCACGAGAGGCAGCCGCGCCAGCAACAACGCGCGGCTGCCTCGCGTCGTTTTACGAAACTGCTTAGGCGGCCTTGCGACGCTCCTCCACCGGTGTTTGCCGGATCTCCTCGCGGTTGGGCCGTCGTCGCGAGCGAAAGACCCAGTGCGTCTGTAGCTGGTAGCCGAACAGCGTGGCCAGGCTCATGGCCACGGCTTGCCCCGACAGCGGTGCCAGCAGCCCGCGGCCAACGATCCAATCGAGAAGTGCCAGGTTCACCAGGAACGCGAGCAGCACGGAGATCGCATACTTGCCGAATCCCTGCCGCACGTGCTCCCGATCGGCGAACGTGCTGCCGCGATGCAGCAAGTAGCCGAAGCCGATGCTGAATATGTAGCTGGCCGCCAGCGCCAGGTTGTAGTGCCAGCCAAGTTGCACCAGCGCCGCGAACAGCACGTACGTAACCGCGAAGTTCAGCGCGCCCACGCTGAAGAACACCAGCAATCGTCGGAACTCTCGTACGGCCGCTGTGCGCATCGGAAGACTGGGACCTCGCTAACGGCAGGCGCCGCCCGCTTGCTCTAGAGACCTCAAGGGCTCGGGGCGAGGAAGTTACCGCGAGAGGGGGAAAGCGGGAAGACGGTTTTGTGCGAGGCTGTGGCAGACGCTGCCCCTTGCTTGCGGGGGCCCGAGGGCGTGCTGGCGCCGGTGGCCCTGGGGGGTGATCGGAAGAATCCGAACATCATGGGGAGTTTTCGCTCGAATTCCAACGGCGGGGTTTTGCCCAGCGGGGTGTTTTCGGCGATAATGGAGGAAGTCCCGGGCCGCTCCCATCTTGGTTGGCGCGACGCGGCTTGGTGGCGCCGAGTTGGCGTCAGCGCGCGATTGAACAGGCGGCATCACGAGGCATTTGCGTCGGTGTTTTGCGTGCACCTTTGCGCTAGGGCGCAGTGCCCGAAAATACTTGACCGATGTAACATTAGATGTATCATCCGGTTATTTACCGGCCCCTATTTCCATCGATCCTTTCGCGCGAGGAGTTGGATGCCGTGGGATCGTCGGTCGAGGTGTTCACCCAGCGAGCACTTCCTCGGCGAGCGGCGCAGATCATTTGGCCGGTTTCATGCGGAGTGAGCGCACACGAGTTGCCGGGGCACGGTGGTTCGCGGGTCGCATGCAAGAAAGGGCAAGCGAAGCCATTGGGAGGGGACCCACGCAACGATTTCGATGCTTCGACGGACAAACGGTTTAGCCCGCTTCGCTCCGAGAGCGAAAGACACGGCGGGGCCGTTTTTTCAGGGACGGAAACACTGCCCAGCTCTAGTCGAGGTTAAGCCGGCCGCCGCGGCGGCGCGCGACTCCTACTCAAAAGACCGTCCTCAACAGACCGTCGCCCCCTGCCACGTGCAGCCGCCACCAGCAAGCTGGCGCTACAGGGCAGCGGGATTGATGATATCATGACGCAGGCTGATTTTTCCGGTTTTTTCTGACGCGCGTGCAATGGCCAAACTGGGGGTCGAACAGTTTGTAGACCTGATCAAGCGCAGTGGATTGGTCGACGATGAGCGACTCAATCAGGCACTGTCCGGGGTCGACCATTCCGTCAAGGACAGCGGAATTATCGCGTCCAGCCTGACCAAGGCCGGCCTGCTCACCGAGTGGCAGAGCGAAAAGCTCTTGCAGGGCCGCCACAAAGGCTTCTACCTCGGCAAGTACAAGCTACTCAACCACATCGGCACCGGCGGCATGGGTGCCGTTTACCTGGCCGAGCACCAGGTCATGCGCCACCGCGTGGCCATCAAGCTGCTGCCCAACCATCTGGCCGCCCAGCAGTCCTACCTCGAGCGCTTTCACCAGGAAGCCCGCGCCGCGGCGGCGCTGACGCATCCGAACATCATTCGCGCCTTCGACGTCGACCAGCACGAGTCGTACCACTACCTGGTGATGGAATACGTCGACGGCACCGACTTGCAGGCCGTCGTGAGCCGCAGCGGACCGATGCCCTTCGAAACCGCCGCGAACTACACGCGCCAGGCGGCCGAAGGCCTGGCCTATGCGCACCGCATGGGTCTGATCCACCGCGACATCAAGCCGGCCAACCTGCTGGTCGACAAGGAGGGCACGGTCAAGATACTCGACATGGGCCTGGCCCGCTTCTCCGATGAATCGCAGGGCTCGCTGACCATGGCCTACGATCAGAAGATGATCGGCACGGTCGACTACCTCGCCCCGGAACAAGCGCTCGACAGTCACAAGGTCGATGCCCGGGCCGACATCTACAGCCTGGGCTGCACGTTCTATTTCCTGCTCACCGGCGATGCACCGTTCCCGCAGGGCACGATTCCGCAGCGTCTAATGCAGCACCAGTCGGCCGACCCGACCGACATTCGCGAGTTCCGGCCCGATGTGCCCGAGGCACTGGTGTCGATCTGCCGCAAGATGATGGCCAAGTCGGTAGACACGCGCTACCAAAGCGGCGACGAAGTAGCCGAAGCGCTCACCTTCTGGCTGGAAGACGCCGGTTACGAGACGGGCTCCGGCGTTTCCACCCGTGAGTTCGTGCCGCCTCCCTCGGGCCCCTCGCTCAACGAAGATCTCACGCTTGCGCCGATCGACGAAGAGGTGAACGGCCGCGGCGCCGGCACCAAGATTCCGAAGCAGGAGGATTCGAAAGCCTCGAAGTCGGGCGCCAAGTCGTCGGCCGGCAAGTCGGGCGTGGCCGGCTCGAAGAGTTCGCCCGGCAAGTCCGGTGCAAAGTCCGGCGTGAAGCCGGGAAGCAAATCGGGTGTGAAGCCGGGTAGCAAGTCGGGCGTCAAGTCCGGCAGCAAGTCGGGGGTGAAGCCGGGCGGCAAGTCCGGCGTCCAGGGCGGAACGAAGAAGTCGGCCTCGGGCGTCAAGTCCGGGGGTTCCAAACCGCCGGTCGATTTGACCGAGCAAGACGACTTGATGGACGAGTTGCTCGCGGCGCCCGCATTGCCCCCCTCTGAGCAGCAGCTTCAGTCGCCGCAGTCTGCCCCTTCCATCGGTTCGAGCGGCGAAGAGACCATCGTGTCGCGGCTGGGCAAAGTGGTCGGCATGGGAGTCGGCGGCGCCATCGTTCTTGTGCTGATCCTGCTCGTGCTGATCTATCTCTCGACGTTCCTCTAAGCTGTGGGTTTCCGAGCACTTGGCGTGCCATGCCGCGCGCGGTGCTGTCGTGCTCCGTCATTTTCTCGTTTCTCGGGCAAAACGACCAAAGACTCGGCCGACTGCGACGAATTAGCGGCAGGAGAACGAACGATTCGAAGCAGGCCACACCTCGCGGGGGGTACTGTCATGCCATGTTGTTCTGGGCGGGCAATCTTACTGTTGGCAGGCCTGGGAGCGCTATGGCTGGTCGCGCCGGCCGGATGTGCCATCCCGGCCTACACTGCCAAGGAAACTCAAACCGACGTTTTCGAAACCGGCCCCACGCCGAAGATCGTCGTCGACACCTTCAACGGGTCGATCGACATCAGCAACGGCGCCGAGGATGAAGTCGTGGTTGAGGTCACCAAGCGCGCCTCGGGCATGGACGAGGACACCGCCGCGGCGAATCTGGCGAACATCGAGATCGCGATGGAACAGCGGGGCGACGAGATTCACATCACGGCCCGCCGCCTGCGAGGCATGCGCGGCAACTTTGGGGCGTCGGTCATCGTCGCCGCTCCGCCCGAGGCGGTCGTGGAACTGAAAACCGACAACGGCTACATCGTCAGCGAAGGGATGCGCGGCGGCGTCGAGGCCCGCACTTCGAACGGCCGGATCGACGTCGTCGAGGCGACCGGGCCGATCAATGCCCGCACCAGTAACAGCGCCATCCAAATCGAGGCCGAAGACGCCGTGCTCGAGGCCCGCACCTCGAACGGCCGCGTCCGCTTTCGGGGATCGCTCGCCGACGCCCGGCATCGGGTGAGAACCTCCAACGGCAAGATTGATATCATCTTGCCCGAGGGCAGCGTGTTTCGCTTCGACGCCTCAACCTCCAACGGACGCGTCGACTGCGAGTTTCCCTTCGATCGCACCGACTCGGGACGCAGCCGCCGCAACATCGAGGGCCTCGTCGGCGATGGCCCGACGAAAACCGAGCTCGTGCTCGACACCAGCAATAGCTCGATCGACATTCGCCGCATCGACGACTCCAAGCAGCTTCTTGATTAGCTCGCGTCGGCCGTCGTACGATGGACGCGGGTTCAGGACGCGTCGAGCGGAGTACGGCAGTGGGATTCTATCGCCACGTGATTTTTCCTCGGCTGATGGAGTGGTCCCTCAGTACCGAGTTGTCGATGGACTACCGCCGCAAGACGCTCGAAGCGGCCCGCGGGCAGGTATTGGAAATCGGCTACGGCACGGGGCTCAACCTGCCGTGCTATCCGCGCTCGATCGAGCGCCTGGTACTGCTCGACCAGGACCAATTGCGCCCCAAGCTCGTCGCGCAGCGCATCGCCGAAGCTGGGTTGCCCGTCGAAACGAAGCATCTCGACGCCGAGCACTTGCCGTTTGAGTCGGCGAGCTTCGACACGGTCGTCTCGACCTGGACGCTGTGCAGCATCCCCGACGTGGCCGGCGCTCTCGTCGAAATACGCCGCGTGCTCAAACCCGGCGGGAGCCTGTTGTTCCTGGAACATGGCCGCAGCGACGATTCGCGCGTCGCCCGGCGACAGGACCGCTGGAACTGGGCCCAAAAGATCGTCGGCTGCGGCTGCCACCTCAACCGCCCGATCGACCAACTGATCGCCGCCTCGGGCTTGACCATCAACCGTCTCGAACGGTTCGACATGCCCAAAGACCCCAAGATCTTCGCCGCCCATTACCTGGGCCGGGCCACGCACTAGGCGACAGCGCCCTCGGAGGATGCCACCTGCGTTGGCCTGAAGTGCGGATCTCGGACTCTAGTCAGGAGTGGGATCGTGTTACTTGATTGCTTCACAGTCTACGACCAAGTCGCGGAGTATGACCCGGCGACGGACCAGTTCGCGCAATCGACTCGCTTGGACGCTGAATCGCGCCGGATTGGCGGCTTCTTCGATCGTCTTAACGGTGCCTTGCTGCTGTTCTACCGCGATGGAGATTCACTGTACCTGTCAATCGACGGCGATCGTTTCCGATTCGACGAGTGCAGTGTCGAATGGGGCGGAGTTGCCAACAGTCGCACACTCCGGTTTCTGCCCACCGACGGCGTAGCGAGGCAACTTTCTTATCAAGTCGAAGAGCTAGACCCGCCCTTGTCTGAGGATCCCACTCCATTCGCGGAGCACGAAGATTTCGATTTTGGCCTATTCTTGCGGAACGTTGCTCGCGACCCAAAGCGGCAGAAGCGTCTGTTTCAGAGCACCGAACCCGACGACTAGTCGGATTGCCCGGGCCGATACGAGCGAATCAATTGCGCTTCGATCTCGGCATCGGTAAACGCGGCGCGCTTCATCCTGTTGGCCGAGAACAGCGGGGCCTGATCGTTGAAGTGCGGCGAGTCGGGCAGTTCGCTCTGGCTGTAGGAGATGATCGTGTAGGCCTTCACCGGCTGGCCGAACTCCACGGCGAATACCCAACTGTCGCCCGTGTTGGCCCGCAGCTTGCCGTCGGGGTCTTCGGCGAACCCAATCACGCGAAAGCATCCCATCAGGCCCGAGCCGCCGCTGACGGGCAGATCGACGTCGCCGTAGCGGATGCGATGGGCTTCGCCCCAACTCACGTCGGGCCGGCCGTACGTGGCGTTCACTTCGCGGAGTGCCTCGACGAACGCCTTGGCCGCCCGCGGCTTGTCGGCCAGCCCGTGCGGAGTCGTCGTCGGCTTGTCGGCGTCCCATTCCTCGGCGAAGTTCTTCCCGCCTTTCTTCTCGTAGCGCTTCCACCAGGCTTCGAACAACGTGCCGCCCGGGCTGTCGGCCTGCACGGTGCCGTCCCATGCTTCGAGGGCCTTGATGCCGGCTGCCAGCTCCGAGGTCGAAGGCTCGGCCCGCAGCGTGGCGAGCAAGTCGTCTTTGACGCGCTCGCCGAGCAGCATGTCGGGGCTATGTTTCCGGTCGCGCACCTCCTCGAGCGTGAACTTGTGGTCGCCGTCGATCAGTCGCAGGCTGTGCTGGCTCCGCAGACTGACGTTGTTCGCCGGGAAATAGCCCGGGAAATCTTGCGGGTTCATCGGCACGCGCAGGTTTGTGAAGTAGGGGGGCGAATTGCAGTTGTGCACGTAGCCGCCCGGCGGATTGAACAACTGCGGCAACTCGTCGAGCGTGTGGAACTCGGTCCAAATGTCCGAGCTGTCCTCCGCGGGCACGGCCTCGGCCTTGTGCGCCGGGTGAGGCAGCTTCGGCACGGTGCCGTTCCACAAGTAGTAGATGTTGCCCGTGCGGTCGGCGTAACAGATGTTGAACATCGGAATCTGCTGCATCGCCAGGGCTTGGCGAAACTCTTCGAAGCTCGTGGCCTGCGACATCCGCAGCCACTGTTCGTAGGCCCGATAGTTCTCGTAGCAGGCGCTGCGAATCACGTACAGCTTGTCGGCCGTGCGGTGGATCACTGGCCCCAGGGGCGTGTGCCAGAACGTGCGTGAGAGGGTTTCGCTGCCGTCGTCGGTCTTGACCTCGATCTCCACGTCGTCCTGCGTGATCGGCACCGACTTGCCGTCGAACAAGTAGTGGTTCTCCTTATCCGGATCGAGCGCGAGCTCGTAGATCTCTTCCAGGTCGGGATAGTTTACGGTGTGCGACCAGCCAAGGTTCTCGTTCCAGCCCGTGGTGAGCACGGGCCGGCCGATGAACGTCGAGCCGTAGAAGTCGAGCTTGCCCGGTACCTTTAGATGGGCTTCGTAATAGGTCGAGACGGGGCGCCACCCCTGGTGCGGATTGCCCATCAACAGGGCCCGCCCCGAGCGGCTGCGGCTGGGGGCAAACGCCCACATGTTCGACCCCAGCTCGGCATCGCTTTCCGCTTCGAAGATGGCGGCCGTGGCGTCTTGTGTCTTAAGAAAGTCGTTGATGATCTTGCCGCGATTGAAGGCAAACCGCATCACGCCCGCGAAGCCATAAGCCACGACGTCGCGTCCGGTGATCTTCGGCATCCAGTCGGCGGCGCTGTCGGGATGCTTGTCGACAAAGTAGTTCAAGCCCGCGGCAAAGCCTTCGCACATCGCGCGGTAGTCGGGATCGATCTTGTCGTAGTTGTCGTCCGCCCGCTGGTAAACGCGGAACTGCCGGTAGTACGCGTCGCTCTTGACGTTCACCCCGTCGTCCGGCTGGTCGCCGTCGGGCCCGAACGCGGCCGCCAGTTCGCCGCGCGCGGTGATATAACCGCGCATGATGTTGGGCAGATGATCTTCGGCCTGGCAGTACCCGAATCCAAACGCCACCGCCTCGAGCGTCGGCGCCTCGATATGCGGCACGCCGTACTCCGTGCGTCGAATCTGCACCTGCGCGGCCAGATCCACCGCGCCGCCGGCGCGGGTCTCGCGAACGTTTGCAGCCAGCGCGAGCGCGATGGCGACCATTCCCAGAAGTTTTCCCGACAGAAGCCGTGTCATGATAGGATCCGCCCACGCACGAGTATGGGGACCTGGAGAAGAGCGGTGCGGCGCGCCCCCATTTCCGCCAGAGCACACATTGGCGCAGCTTAGCCGCCGCGAAGGGCCGGTTCAAGAATTCGGCCCGGGGGCCAAACGCTTGTATCCCGCGGGCCGTTGGCGGTGTCCAAAGAAGCGCAGGAAGCAGTGCTCGCGTTGGCAGCCCGGCGGCGTCTCGCTACGATGAGCGCTTGCCCACCGCGGCCGGCCGGATGGCGAAATTGGCAGACGCACGGGACTTAAAATCCCGTGGAGGGTAACCTCCGTGCGGGTTCGATCCCCGCTCCGGCCACTTGATTGGGGCGTTGGGCGAGGGGGCCGATGGCTGACGTCGATATGCGGAGGCTGCGATGAACTTCGGGAAGACTACGCCGATTCTGCGCGTTTTCGATGAGGGGAAGGCCAGGGAGTTCTATGTCGACTACCTGGGGTTTCGGGTCGATTGGGAGCATCGCTTTGCCGAGGGAATGCCGCTGTACATGTCGGTCTCCCGGGGCGATTGCGTGCTGCATCTTTCGGAGCATCACGGCGATTGCTGTCCGGGCGCCGCGGCGCGGATCGAAACCGACGACGTCGACGGCTATTGCGCCGAGTTGGCTGCCAAGCAGTACAAGTACCTGCGGCCCGGCGTGGAGTTGAAGCCCTGGGGCTCGCGCGACATGGACATCAAGGATCCCTTTGGCAATCGGCTGACGTTTACGACGGCCGTGAGCGTTTAGCACCTCGCCTTTTCCGCGGCTTTTCTCCGCGGCTCCGACGAGACGCAAGAGATGCGCATTCTGTCGAAAAGTCGGTGCTTGCCAGCGGGGGACCGGGCTTCGATAATCGGGCCTGTCTACGGTGCATCGCCAAAGCTTCGCGATGGCCATCCCACCAACCTGACATCCCACCACCGATGAGGAACCTTCCATGACGTTTGCGTTTCGCGGATTTGCTTTGGCGGCGGCTGTTCTGACGGCTTCGTGCGCGGTTGGCCAGGATAAGGATTGGGTCGCGCTGTTCGACGGCAAGACGATGGCCGGCTGGGAGATGATCGGCAACGAGAACAGCAAGTGGCAAGTGCAGGACGGGGCCATCTGCGGGTCGGGACCGGCCTCGATGCTGGTCTGCACGAAAGGGCCCTTCAAGAACTTCCGCTATCGCGCCGAGATCAAGATCAACGATGGCGGCAACTCGGGCCTGTACTTCCGCACCACGCGTCGGCCCGGCTTCACCGACGGCTACGAGGCACAGATCGACAGCACGCACCGCGATCCGATTCGCACCGGCTCGCTCTACGGCATGTGCCACGTCTACAAGCGCCTGGTCGAGCCCGACGAATGGTTCACCTACGAGATCCAGGTGCAGGATGGGGTGTGGCGCGGCCGGCCCGTCACAAAGATCAAGATCACCGTCAACGACGACGAGCTCTACGAGTACTTCGATTTCGATCAGACCTTCAAGGAAGGCTACTTCGCCTTTCAGCAGCACGACCCGGGCAGCAAGGTCTGCATCCGTAAGGTCGAAGTGATGGAGTTGGAGTAGCCTGTCCGGCGTCGTACTTCTTCGTGAGGGCTCTGGGGTCGTTGCCCGCAAGCGCGCCGACGGCGCGTCGTCACGACTTGTAGAGATGTCTCGCCTAAGAGGCCAAGCGACATGACGGACTCCGACCGCCTGAAGTATCTTCGCGTGGCGCTGCTGCTCACCGGAGGCATCTTCATCTTCGGCGTCTGGCCGTTGACGATCGTGTGGCCCTCGGGTTGGTCGTGGCATGCCGGCGGGCGGTCGGAGTACCTGGAAATGATCATGGGCATCTACGCCACGCTCGGCGTGTTCTTGATCCTGGCGGCGCGCGATCCGCTTGCGCACCTGAGCCTGATCTGGTTTACGATCTGGTCGAGCGTCGTGCACGGGGCGATCATGGGCGTGCAGTCGCTGGTGGAGCCAGATCGCCATCTGGGCCATCTGTGGGGCGACGTGTTGGCGCTGTTCATCGTCGCGGCCGTTCTGGCCGCTCTTATGCCCACAAAGAAACCGTCGGCGCGTTCCGCCTCCTGAAGCCATCCTCAAAGACCCGCCGCGGCCGCAAGGACTCTCCTCTTGACTCCTGGATAGTTTACGTGTAAACTATATGCACCGAGGGAAAGGACCAATGCCCGCGAATCTGCAACGCGAACTCAAGAAGAAGCGGCCGTTCGAGTCGCCCGAGCAGGAGGCGATCCTCAATATCCTCCGCACGAGCGACTTGTTCGAGAACCGGCTGGGACGCCTGTTTCGCGAGTACGGTCTGACCCCCTCGCAGTACAACGTGCTCCGCATTCTGCGCGGCGAGGGTGGACCGCTGCCGTCGCTGGAAATCGCCGAGCGCACGATCCAGGTCGTGCCGGCCATCACGGGCCTGATCGACCGGCTCGAGCAGCAGGGGCTGGTCGCGCGGCGGCGCAGCGACGAGGATCGCCGCGTGGTCTTTGTGGAGATCACGAGCAAGGCCCTTGGCATCTTGAAGCGGCTCGACGCGCCGCTCGAGCAGTTGCATCGCGACCTGGTGGGGCATTTGTCGGCGGCGCAACTTAAGGACTTGTCGCGACTGCTCGAAAAGGCGCGGCATTCCACGCCGCCCGAGGAGGTGACCTAGCCTCGCGTTTTTTTTGGTCTGTTAGTTGACATGTAAACTGTGTGGCCGGCCCGAGGCCGGGAGAAAGAATCATGATCGCCATCCGACGAGCGGCCGAGCGGGGCCACGCCTACCATGGCTGGCTCGATACGTACCACACCTTTTCGTTTGCCTCGTACCAGGACCCGCGGCACATGGGATTTCGGGCGCTGCGTGTCATGAACGAAGACGTCGTTGCGCCGGGGCAGGGCTTTGGCACCCATCCGCACCGCGACATGGAGATCGTCACCTACGTGCTCGAAGGGGCGCTCGAGCATCGCGACTCGATGGGCAACGGCGAAGTGCTGCGCCCCGGCGAGTTCCAGCGGATGTCGGCCGGCACGGGAATCACGCACAGCGAGTTCAATCCTTCGCCCGACGATCCGGTGCACTTGTATCAGATCTGGCTGTTCCCGGAGCGCAAAGGCATTGAGCCGAGCTACGAGCAGAAGCGGTTTGACGAAGCCGAACGGCACAACCGGCTGCGGTTGGTCGCTTCGCCAAATGCGGCCGACGGCTCGCTGCTCATCCACCAGGATGCCCGCGTGTATCTGGCGACGCGCGACGCGAAGGCTGCGGTTGCCCACGAACTGGCCCCGGGCCGCAACGCCTGGCTGCAGGTGCTGCGCGGTGCCGTGTCGATTAACCAACGGGAACTGCAGACGAGCGACGGCGTAGCCGTCAGCGACGAGCGCGATCTGCGCATCGAGGCTCGCCAAAAATCCGAAGTACTGCTGTTCGATCTGGCCTGAAAACGCGCGGCGGGAGCCGTCCCTGAAACCGATAAGGAGAAAACGATGAGCGTGAACGTCCAAGTAATCTTCTATAGCGCCTACGGCCACGTCTATCGGCTGGCCGAGGCCATCGTCGAGGGAGCCGCCGAAGTGAAGGGCGTCCAGGCCGAGCTTTACCAGGTTCGCGAGACCCTGTCCGACGAGCTGCTCGAAAAGATCGGGGCCGCCGAAGCACGCAAGGCGTTTGCGCACGTCAAGCAAGCCGATCCGCAGCAACTGGCGGACGCCGACGCCATCGTGCTGGGCTCGCCCACGCGCTACGGATCGGCCACTTCGCAGATGCAGGCGTTCCTGGATGCCACCGGCGGGTTGTGGAGCTCGGGCGCCCTGATCGGCAAGGTCGGCAGCGCTTTCACCTCCACGGCCAGCCAACACGGCGGGCAGGAAACCACGCTGCTGTCCATGTCGACGTTCTTTTTCCACCAGGGAATGCTTATCGCCGGGGTGCCCTACAGCACGAAGGAGTTGCTCGACCTGGATAAGGTCTCCGGCGGCACGCCCTACGGCGCCACCACGATCGCCGGACCCAAGGGCGAGCGCCAACCGAACGCCAACGAATTGGCCATCGCCCGGGCACAAGGCCGCCACGTGGCCGAGGTTGCTAGCCGGCTGAAGTCGGGGTAGTGCGCGGCGGGGTGGCGACAGGCGAGCGGACAAGGGTTAAAGTAGACGTTCCTACTTGATGTGTCCCTTGTCCGCGGCAATCCGATGCAACGCTTCAAGAATATCCTGGTCGCCGTCGACCTTTCGCAGCAGGACCGCTTTGTGGGCGACGAGTTGGCCCCGCCGACGGCCGAGGCGGTCGACCGCGCGATCTGGCTGGCGAAGGTCAACTCGGCAAAACTCACTTTCTTCTATACGCTCGACGTTTCGGCCCACGCGCGGCACATGATCGAAGCTGCCGCCGAGGGCGAGCAGACGGTGATGACCGACGCCAAGGAAGCGCTTGGCCGGCTCGTGGATCAAGCCGCCGCCGCGGGAGTGTCCGCATCGCTGGACGTGGAGTTCGGCAAGAGCTGGGTGGAGATCATCCGCCAGGTCATGCGCGGCAAGCACGACTTGCTGGTGGCGGGCACACGCCATTTCGGCGCTCTGCAAAGCTTCTTCATGGGCAGCACGGGCATCAAGCTGTTGCGCAAGTGCCCCTGCCCGGTATGGATCACGCAGCCGCAGCGTTATCGCCAGATCCGCTCGATTCTCGTAGCGCACTGCCTGCGGCCGGTCGGCGACCTGGCCATGGAGCTGGGGTGCCTGATCGCGCAGACGTGCGGGGCTCAGTTGCGCGTGGTCCATGCGCTCGAGTTGCCGCCGGACGCCGGCGAATCTGCGGAGCAAGTCTCTCCGGAGGAGTTGGCCCGCCTCCGCGCTCAGGCCGAGCAGCACATCGAAGCACAACTGCGCGAATACGAGTTTGCCCGGCCGCCGGTGGTGCACATCGTGACCGACGCGCCCGACTTCGCGGTGCTGACGCACATCGAGAAATACGGCGTCGAGCTGACCGTGATGGGCACGATTGCTCGCAGGGGCGTCCCCGGTATCATTACGGGGAACACGGCCGAGGTGCTGTTGCCGCGGCTGCGGTGTTCGGTTCTGGCGGTGAAGCCGCCGGACTTCCAGTCGCCGGTATCTCTGTGAGACGTTTCCGTAGCCGTCATTCGTTCTCGAGCACCCATTGCGTGGCGTGGCGCACCAACTCGGTGCCGTTGGCCAATTGCAGCTTTTCGCGAATGCGGTCGCGATAGGTCCAGATCGTGCGCATGCTCAAGTGCAGCCGCGCTGCGATGTCGGCGGTTTTCATGCCCCGCCCGATGAGCCGGAAGACTTCCAACTCGCGATCCGAAAGCGAGGCGATCCAACCCTGGTCGTCCGACTTGTCGCGGCGGCCGACGACGCGATGCAGCATTTGTGCGGACATGGCCGGGCTCAGGTAGATTCTGCCGGCCAGGACCTCGCGAATGGCCTCGACGATGCGGTCGGTGGCATGCTCCTTGGTGATGTATCCATCGGCGCCGGCGCGCAAGGCGCGCTCGGCGTAGAGCCGTTCTCCGTACATCGACCACACCAGGATTCGGATGTCCTTGTTCCGCTTCTTAATGCGCTTGATCAAGTCGATGCCGTCGCCGGTCTTCAGTGCGATGTCGACGATGGCCGCATCCGGTTTCTCTTTGCGCACCAGGGGCAGGGCGTCTTCGACGTCCTCGGCCTGACCGCAGACTTGCAGATCCGGGACCTGGCCGATGCGGAGCAACAGCGCTTCGCGCACGGCGGGATGATCGTCGACGATCAGGATGCGCGCCGGAGCGGCCGGCTGTGCCGGTTTAGCGCGGGCCATGGCGCGGTTCTCCGGGGAGAATGCAGGTGACGATCGTGCCGCCGCGTTTTCCGCGCTCGACGACCAGGTCGGCACCAATCAGTTGCGATCGATTGCGCATCACGCGCAGCCCCAGTCCCTCGCCGGCGCGGTCTGCGATGCCGACGCCGTCGTCGCTGACTTGCAGCCTCACGTTCGCGCCGCGGGATGTAAGCCGGACCCGAACGCGGCGAGCCCGCGCGTGCCGCAGCGCGTTGGTGCACGCCTCCTGGGCGATATGGTAGAGATGTGTGGCCGCGATGTTGTCTCGCACGCGTACGTTTCCGCTGGCTCGAAAGTCGCAGCGAATCGTCGACATCTCGGCCAGACGCGCGGCCAACTCGTTCAGCGCGCCCGGCAGGTCGTCCGGATCGATTCTCGCCTGCGACAGGCCGCGAGCGACGTTCCGCACGAACTGCAGTTCGCGCTTCAGCCCCTCGGCGATCTTAGCGGCGATGGGCACATCGGCCGGCGAGTTCTTTTCGAGCGATTGTGCGAGGCTGCGTGCCAGCAGGCCCAATGCCGTCAGCTCCTGCCCGCATTGGTCGTGCAAGTCGGCGCCCAAGCGTTGCTGTTCCAACAATGCGATCTCGACGACTTCGCGCTCCAGCCGCTTGCGCTCGGTCAGGTCGCGGAGGATGCCGGTGTAGATTTGCAAGTGGTCGACCTCGCTGACCGCCAGGTCGACGGGAAAGATCGTGCCGTCCTTGCGCTGGGCCGTCACCTCGCGACCGATTCCGATGATCTTCTTGACGCCGGTCTTGAGGTAGTTGGCCAGGTAGGCGTCGTGCTCCGCGGCGTAGGGTGCCGGCATGAGAATGCTCACGTTCCGGCCGATCAACTCTCCCGCGGAGTAGCCAAACATCCGCTCGGCGGCCGGATTGACCGAATCGATGATGCCGTGCTTATCGATCGTGATAATGGCATCGGCCGCTGCCTCGAGGATGGCGGTAAGCCGCGACTCGCGCTCCTGTAGCGCCGCGACGGCTTGCGCCAGCTTGGGTGGCGATGCCTGAGCATCCGTCGCCGGCTGTGGAGAGCTTTTTCGTTTCTTGGCGGGCATGCCGTCCTCGTGAAGGATACGCCAGGTTCCGCGAGTATATCCGGGCGCCAACGTCGCGGCGAGTTCGCGCGGCGCGTAGGAGTTTCTCTTACAAGAACTGTCGGGCGCTCCTCACTTGTCGCGGGCGGCCGCAAACCGAAATACTGACGGTTAGCCAAAGGCATCATCACAGGACACATCAGAGGAAGGAGCGAAGGATGGTAGGTGCACAAGACATCGGATGCGCTCGTGACGACGCGTGCCAGCCGCGCGCGGACGATCCGGCCAGCCTGGTTGCCGCGCGGCTGCGTCGTAGCGGCTATCCACGACTGCGCGGCGTGAAGTGTGAATTCCAAGACGGCGTGACCGTGCTGTCGGGAACCGTGCCGACGTTTCACTTGAAGCAGTTGGCACAATCCCTGGCGTCCCACACGCCGGGCGTCCACCAGGTCGACAATCGACTATCCGTTACCCGAGCCACGCGCCGGCCGCCTCACACGGCGGCTCGCCAGTGAGGCCCACCGGCGCACGCTCAACGACAAGGAGGCGGCCAGATGCTTGTATTGAGCCGACGAGAGGGAGAACGCATCGTCATCGGTGGTGACGTCGTCGTTACCGTGCTGGGAAGCACGGGCAACCGCGTACGATTGGGGATTAGCGCTCCGAGGCGAACGCCCATCCATCGCGAGGAGGTGCTGCGTCGCTGCCCGCGCCGCGATGCGGGCAGCATCTCTGCGGACGATTCTTTTCTTGCAGAGAGCATTTGAGCATGTCGGGAGACGATTGCCTCGCGGTCAACGGCACGGCTAGATCCGGAACGAGACAAATAGCCGAAAGGAAAGCATCTTCCGCTAGGGCGTCCGCGGTGCGAGACGATCGTCCTGCCTACGAGTGCGCGAAGTGCCGTGAGCCGGCCATGCAATTCTTCGCCAGGCATCCGACGCGGTCCGACCAAACGGACGTCTTCTATTGCCACGCCTGCGGCGCGAGCTGGGAGATCTGATCCCGCGACCGTCGGGGCACGGAATTACTACCAGAACACGACGAAGCTTAGCCCGACCCCCGCGGCGAGCACGATGGCCCCCAGCACCAGTGGCGTGCGGCCACTGACCGATCCGTCGTGCGGTCTCACCTGACCCTGGCTATCGCGCAGCCAGCCGGCGTCCTCGTCGCGCAGGATGTCTCCCGGCGGCGTCCAGCCCCACCACAGCGAGACCAGCACCATCGAGGTTGCCGTAACCAGCACGCTCATCGGCGCGGCCACGTGCGGATTGGCCAGCGCCGAGGGCAACAGCGGCGTACCCGTGTTGGCGGCCGACCACGAGGCCAGCAATCCCCAAATCCCGTAGGCCACACCGACCAGAAGGCCCACCGTGGCCGATCTGCGGTGCACCGGCGTAAGCGCCCCCATCAGGTACACGGTCAACAGCGGCGTGACGAAGGCGGCCACCATCTCCAGGTAGAAGGCGAACATGCCCTGATTGAGCAACGGCAGGTACAGAAACGAACCCAGAATAATCGCCGGCGTCAGCCAGCGACCCACCCACAGGTAATGATGATCGTCGGCATTGGTGACGAACAACCGCGCGTAGAGATCGCGGGTAATCAGTGCCGACAGGGCCGAGCCGATCGAATCGAACGTCGAGAAGGCCGCCGCCATGATTCCCGCCACCACGATCCCTCGCAAGCCCGAAGCGGTCAGGTCGCGCACCAGCACCGGGTAGATGGCATCGACGCCGCGCAGCTCGGCGGGCACGTCCAACAGCGCTACGGTGGGATGCAGCGCGCGGCCCATCACGCCGAGCGACAGGTTGACAAAGGTCATCACCACCAGCACGGCCGAGGCCAGCACGACCGACATCTTCAGATCCCACTCGGTCTTTGCTCCCAGCAGCCGCATCGACTGCGTGTGGTTGACGATCGAGTAGGCCATGCCCGCGATCACCAGGCTCAGGCAAAACACCCAGGCGGGCGTGCTGCGGACGATCGCGTTTTCTGCGGCGACGTGTTCGCCCCCCAGCAGCAATAGATCGTCGATCTCATCGTCGGTCTTGTTGGCAGTGTCGGTGCGATCGAGCCGCGGGTGGCCGACCTCGAGCATGTGGGCGGCTTCGGCCGGGTCGTGCTGCCGCAAACGCTCGTGCACGCCGGTCCAGCCGCCGACGTGGTTGAACACGAGCACAAAGACGATGATGCTGGCCACGAGCATCACGATCGACTGCAGCGCGTCGGTCAGGGCCACGGCTCTCAGCCCGCCGGTCATCGTGTAGATGATGGCCACGACGGCGATGGCGACTACGGCCGTCCGGGCCACGTTTTCGCTCCAGCCCAGCACGATCACGAGCGTGAGGAAGATCCCTTGTGCCATGATGCCCAACACCATCGTGCGGAATTGCACCTGCACCAGCACGCTGATCACGCGGGCCCCGAGTCCAAAGCGGGCTTCGAGGTACTCGGCATTCGTGTACATGCCGGCCCGGTACATGGCCAGCCCGACGACGTTGGCCAGCAGCAGCCAGCCGGCCACGACGCCCACCCAGTTGAGCACGAACATCCGCATGCCGAACTGGTACGCGCCGCCGGAATCGACCACCAGGTCGCTGGCGTCGATGAACGTGGCGTACATCGACAGCCCGACCATCCACCAGGGCAGGCTGCGTCCGGCCAGAAACCATTCGCTGCTGGTCTTGGTGCCCCCTCCCCAAACAAGCGCGAAGACAATGATCGAACCGTTGAGGACGAGAACGACAAGCCAGTCGAGCAGCGACATTCAATGCTTTCGCGGTAGGAAGTGTTTTCGCCCTGAGCCAGCGTCGAGAGCGCGTTTGCCGTTTCAGCGTTGGATCTCAATCAGGTGCAATTGCCGCGTCCCATCTTCGGTCACGCCCGGCACCAGCACCGCCGTTTGATCCCGGTTCCAGCGCGGGGCAGGATCGATCCGCAACTTGCCGCGCGTGTACGGCCCGCGAGAGAATCCGCCCACCCGGGCGTGCACACCATCGGAGCGTCGGAACAGGACGTATTCGTTCTCGTTGGTGCCCGGCGTGGCGTATCCGCAGGCCAGCCAGTCGGCGTCGGGCGAGAGCGCAATGTCGCCGCCGGGATCGCCGATGATCTCGGGCGTGGCAATCTGCCCCACGATCGCTTGCCGCTCGACGTCGTACAGCACCTGCCGGCCCTCGCGGGCGCCGATCACGGTCGTGCCGCGATCCCATTCCGGATGTCCGCCAATGTACTCGTGAGCCGTCAGCTCCGTGCCGTCCGAGCGGATCGAACAGGGGACGTTGACCGCCATCGGATTGCCGGCATACCGCGCCCGGGCAAAGAAGTACACGTATTTGCCGGTGCGGCTGGCGAGCGTGTGATTGATATAGAACTCGGCCTCGTCGATCTTGGAGAAGCGGTCGCGCAGCAGCTCGCGTAGTTGGCGAAACGAGACGAGCAGGGCGTGCTTGCCGCTTTCGATGTCGACGCGAAAGATGCCGTCCGTGTCGGGAGCGGCCGTGGCTGCCGTGGGATCGGCCGCGCCGGGATACCCGGTTACGGGCCGCAGCCGCGCCATGCGTCCGTAGTTGATGGCCAGGAAGAATCCCCCGCCGGGCGCAACGCCGCCATTGGCCACCGACGCGTCGGCAAACCGATACTCGCGCACGCGCCGCTTCCGCTCGATGTCGTACAGCACGGAAAATACGCGCTGATTGTCCGGGTCGCGATCGTTGAAGAAGAACTGCGTCTCGGGCTGGTCGGGGTTCCAGTAGAACATCGTGCCCTGCTGGAAATTCCAGGCCCGGGTTTTCTCGATCGGCAAGATACGATCGTCGTCGTGCGTGTCGATGAGCACGATCTCGGCGGCCTCGCCGGGTTCGGGCATGCGGTCGTGAAACGTCGTGCGCAGCGACAGAATGTAGCGCCCGCTGGCGTTCCAGGGCGTGGTGAGGCACTGCCCGATGTAGCCGAAAAAGTGATGCCGCGGTCCGTGCGTGAGCTGCCGCACCTCGAGTGTCGGACCCTCGGCACCCGGGCAGCAAACCGGTGCCAGCAATGCCGCGAAGCACGCCAAGAATCGAAGTGTCATGCCATGCCTCGCCTGTGCCCGACCGCGTCGCTCCGGAGGTGAAGCGGCACGCTGGCCGAGGTTTTCTGCCTGCAAAGGGCTCGCGTCACGATTCTACTTCCGCGGCTATCTCGTTCCAGCGGCGGCCCTTGTCAGAGCGAACTTTGCGGCCGCGACGGGGGATGGTACGATAGATCAGGTAAGCTTTCTTGGTTGGGTCAGCGTATGCTACCAGATCGTGTGATTCTTGTGACTCGCCTGACGATGGCCGCAACGTTGTTGTTGGCCAGCGGCGTGGGACCTGCTGTGCGGCACAGCCACGCCGGCGGCGCGATGCCTCACGTGCACGACGCCAAATCCGGCCCGGTTCACGACGAGCATCACGAGCACGATCACCCGCACGCCGTGCACGCGGCGAGCGAACTCTCAGACGCGTGCAGCCACGCTCATTTTTGGTGGTTCGGGTTTCAGTTGATGTCGCCGCCCGACTCCGGGAGCGACGATTCCGAGCCCCAGCGTCTGCAAGAACTCGCCATCTCGCCGCTGAGCACGGGTCCGGCGTCGGTCGCGTCGACGCAGCAGAGTCAGCAGCTTGCCGCGGCCCTTTGGGCGGCGGCCGAGATCGAGACACGACTCGGCTCTCTGCATTTTGCCGATCCGTTTGCTTCTGTGCCAGCCGGCGCCGTTTTTCTGTGTGATGCTGCGCGCCACGAGCGCTCCGGCGTGCAGTTGGCCTGATCCTTCTCGGCAGCTTCTCTTCTGCCCAGCGTAAGCTCGAGGACCGGTCGTCCTTGCGCTTTCTCACAGGTCCACAGAAACCGCAAAGAAGGAGCGCACGATGCGTTTCATGTTTCGATACATGGTGCCGACGATGCTCGCGGCTTCCTGTTGGCTGCTGGCCGGTTGCGGCGACACTGGCGCGCCGCAGAATGCGTCGCCGGAAGCTGGCCACGCAGCGACCCACACCCACGACTCCGAAGAGGTCGCCATTACCGAGGCCGACGTCGAAATGCCGGCCAACTACAGCGACGCCCTGGCGCGGGTCGAATCCTACCGCGATGCGATTCGCGGCGCCATCGACACCGGCGATCCGCACGGTGCCCATCGGCCTCTCGATGAGCTCGACATCGTGCTCCGCAAGCTCCCCGAGATCGCCAGGGACAGTGAAATCCCGATGGAGCAGTGGGAAACAATCAACGTGACCGCCCGAGAACTGCGCAATGCGTTCAACGAGCTTCATGCGGCGATCGACGAGAATCGCCAGCCGGACTACGAGGCCGTTTCCACGTCGATCGATGAGTCTGTCGGAAAGCTAAACCAGGTGACGAAATGAGACTGTCCGTTGTCCTTGCGATCCTGCTCCCGCTGTCCGCGGCGGCCTTGGCGCACGACGATCATGCGGCCCTCCCCACGACGGGCGCCACGGTGCAGGGCGACTTGCTGATGCTCTCCGACAGCGCGGCCAAGGCCATCGGCCTGGAGACCGCCAAGGTGCGTCTGGGAGAGATGCAGCGCGTCGTTCGCGCGGTCGGATCGGTCGATCTGCCGTGGAGTCGGCAGGCGCTGGTCACGTCGCTCATTCCCGGAAAGGTTACCGAGGTGTTGGTCAAACCCGGCGAGACGGTCACCGCCGGCCAGGTGCTGGCCCGGGTCGAGAGCGTCGAGCTCGAGAGTCTGCAACTGGCGCTGCTGCAAGCCTCGGCGGAACTGGCGTACGGCACGCGCCTGCTCGCCAGTCAGGAAAGTCTGGCGAGTGACCGCGTGATCGCCGGCCGCACTCTGCTGGCCACGCGCACCGAAGTGCAGAAAGAGCGGGCCCGGCTGTTCTTCGCCTGGCAGACGTTGCAGGCGATCGGACTGCCGCCCGAGAGGCTCGAGGACCTGCGGGCCGGCGGCGAGAAGATCCGCACGGTTTCGATTCTCAGCCCGCGCGACGGAGTCGTTGCGTCGGCCGGCGTGCGTCCGGGGCAAATGGTCGATCCGCAGGAGCACTTGTTCCACATCGTCGATCCGACGCGCGTGTGGATCGTCGGCAAGGTGCTGGAAGCCGACGTCGGACAAGTACGCACCGGGCAGCGTGTCGACGTGACGTTTCCCATGCTGGGCGACAAGGCTTACTCGGCCGAAATCGACCACCTCGAATTGCGTCTCGGCCCCGATCGCACGCTTTCGATCAAGGCCTACCTCGACAATCCCGGCGGCCTGTTGCGACCGGGCATGTTCTGTCGAATCGCGATCGAGCGAGGCACCGAAAAGGCGATCGTCGCTCCCAAGGATGCCCTGATCGTCGATCACGAACACAAGTTTGCGCTCGTGCAGGAGTCGAAAGGCAAGTTCGAACGCCGATCCATTGAAACCGGCCAACTCGACGGCGACACGGTCGAGATCAAGAACGGGCTCTTCCCCGGGGACATGGTGATCACCACCGGTAGCCACGAGCTGGCCGCACTGTTCGCGCCCTCGGTCCCCACGTCGAAGTCGGCCGGCGACACTCCCAGTGCGGAACCACTACCGACGCGCTCGATCACGATCGCTCAAGGGCAGATCAAGGTGCCCACCAGCCAGAAACGATTTGCCTCGGCGCCAATCGGCGGCCGCATTCGAAGTATCCAGGTCGAACACGGGCAACCTGTCCGCGAGGGCCAGGTGCTGGCCGAACTGGAAAGCCTGGAGTTCCAGTCGCTGCAGCTCGACCTGATCGAAAGCCGCGCGATGCTCGCGCAGGCGCGGGCCAATTTGGACCGGCTCAGCAACCTGGCGAAGAACGACAGCGTCGCCCAGCGCGATCTCTGGGAGGTCGAGCGCGAGCATCGCGTGCTGCAGAACTCGGTTGAGGCGTTGCGGCGCAAGCTGTCGGTGATGGGGCTGTCCGACGACCAGATCCGCCAGGTCGAATCGACCGACATCACCGATCCGGCTTCCGCCGGGACCGTCTCCGCCGTGCTGCCGATCCGAGCCCCCGGCGAGGGACGGATCGCCGAGTTCGATCTCGTGCCCGGCGACGTCGTGGCAGGGCAGGGCACGCTGTTTGAAATCCACAACGCCGCCCGGATGTGGGTGCAGGCTTTCCTGTTCGAGCAGGATGCCGTCGATGTACAGACGGGCCAGAAGGTGGAAGTGAGCTTGGCCTCCGATCCGTCGTTTCACTCCTCGGGCACCGTGGATCGCATCAGCCCCGTGCTGGTTTCCGGCAATCGGGCCTTGTCGATCTGGATCGAGCTGGACAACGCTCGGCGCGCCCTGCGCGAGGACATGTCGGCGATCGTCGCCATCGAGACCGGCAAGCCCACCGGGCGGCTGGCGGAAAAAGCCGCAGAGTGACGCACCTGCCATGTTGAATCGCATCATCGCCATCTCGCTGAAGAATCGGGCCCTCGTGCTGATCCTGGCGATCGTGGTCACGGTCTACGGCACGTATCAAGCCAGCCAGTTGCCGATCGACGTGTTCCCCGATCTCAATCGGCCCACGGTCACCATCATGACCGAGGCCCACGGCCTGGCTCCCGAAGAGGTCGAGACGCTCGTTACGATCCCCATCGAATCGGCGATGAACGGCGCGACCAACGTGCTGCGCGTGCGCTCGGCATCCGGCATCGGCATCTCGATCGTTTGGGTCGAGTTCGACTGGGGCACCGACATCTACATCGACCGGCAGATCGTCAACGAAAAGCTGCAACTCGTGCGCGACCGCTTGCCTGCCGACGTCAGCCCGATGATGACGCCCATCAGCTCGATCATGGGCGAGATCATGCTGATCGGGCTCCACGGCACGAAGACCGATCCGATCGAGCTGCGCACGATCGCCGATTGGACGCTCAGGCGCCGCTTGCTGGCCATCGGCGGCGTGTCACAGGTCACGGTGATGGGCGGCGAGCTGAAGCAGTACCAGGTGATCACCTCGCCCGAGCGGCTGGCCCAATACGGCATCACCATCGACGAGCTGACCGCCGCGGTCGAGAAATCGAACGTGGTCACCGGCGGCGGCTTTCTGCTCGACAAGCACCGCGAGTCGCTGATCCGCATCGTCGGCCGGGCCACGTCGCTGGAAGATATCGGCAACACCGTCGTGCGGCCCGCGGATCCGCTCTCGGTCACCGTGCGGCAGGTGGCCGACGTGCGATTCGCCGGGCCGGTGCGGCGCGGCACGGGCAGCGTCAATGCCGAGCCGTCGGTCATTCTCTCGGTGCAGAAGCAGCCGGGAGCCGACAGCCTCACGCTCACGCGCAAGATCGAGGCCGTGCTCGACGAAGTACAGGCCACCTTGCCCGGGGACGTCACGATTCAACAAGACATCTTCAAGCAGGCCGACTTCATCCAGTCGGCGATCGGCAACGTGCAAGAGGCCATCCGCGACGGGGCCATCTGGGTAGTCGTGGTGCTGTTTCTGTTCCTGTGGAACCTGCGCACCAGCGCCATCACGCTGGTGGCGATTCCCTTGTCGATCATTATCACGGTGCTCGTGTTCCGCTACTTCGGCATCTCGATCAACACGATGACCCTCGGCGGACTGGCCGTGGCCATCGGCGAATTGGTCGACGACAGCATCGTCGACATCGAAAACATTTATCGCCGGCTGAAGGAAAATCGCCACAAGGAACAACCCGAGAATCCGATTCGCGTCATCTATCTGGCTTCGTGCGAGGTGCGCAACAGCATTGTCTACGCCACGCTGATCGTGGTGCTGGTGGTGCTGCCGCTGTTCTCGCTCTCCGGGCTGGAGGGACGGCTGTTTGCTCCGCTGGGGCTGACGTACGTCGTCACGCTGTTGGCTTCGCTGTTCGTGTCGCTTACCGTCACCCCGGTGTTGGCCTCGTACCTGCTGCCGCGGGCGAAGTTCATGGAAAATGAGAGGGATTCGCTGCTGGTGCGGTGGCTGAAGTGGATCGATACCAATGTGCTGCACTTCACGTTGCGGCATGCCTACGCCATTCTGGGCATCGTGGCCGTCATCGTGCTGGCCTCGCTGACGTCGATCTTCTGGATGGGGAGCGAGTTTCTGCCGCAGTTCAACGAGGGCACCTTGACGATTGCGGCCGAAACGCCCCCCTCGACCAGCCTGGCCGAGTCGAATCGCGTCGGCACGCAGATCGAGAAAGCCCTGCTGAGCATTCCCGAGGTGACGCACGTTTCGCGCCGCACCGGCCGCGCCGAGTTGGACGAGCACGCCGAGAACGTCAACTTCTCGGAGATCGACGTCGGGTTGCGCGAGCCTTACGAGCCGCGCCCGGGCTTCTTCTTCGCGGTGCTGCGGGCCATTCCCGGTCTGCACCGCTTTGGCGTCGAGCACGTCGGCCGGCCGCGCGAGGTCGTGGTGGCCGAAGTGCGCGACAAGCTGTCGGAAATGCCCGGCGTGCTGTGTAACATCGGCCAGCCCATCTCGCACCGCATCGACCACATCATGTCCGGCATCCGCTCGCAGATCGCCGTCAAGCTGTTCGGGCCGGAACTCGACGTGCTGCGATCGCAGGCGGTGGAGATCCGCGATTTGATGGCCGCAGTGCCCGGCGTGGTCGATCTGCGCGTGGAGCCCCAGGTCGAGGTGCCGCAGGTCAAGGTCGAAGTGCTCCGCAGCGAGGCCATTCGCTACGGATTGGCCCCCGGCGACGTGGCCCGCGCGCTGGAAACGGCGCTGCAGGGCACAACCGTCTCGCAGGTGCTCGAAGGGCAACGCAAGTTCGACCTGGTGGTCTGGTTCGACGAGCAGGCCCGCAACGATATCGACGCCATTCGCTCGGCCATGATCAGCACGCCGCAGGGAGCGCCGGTGGCACTGGGCACCGTGGCCCGGGTCGAGGCGACCGAAGGCCCCAACACGATCAACCGCGAGAACGTCACGCGCCGCATCGTGGTGCAGGCCAACGTCGCGGGCCGCGACCTGGGGAGCGTGGTATCCGAGATCCAGCAGGCCGTCACGGCGAAGTTGCTGCCCACGCTGCCGGCCGGCTACTTCGTCGAGTATGGCGGACAGTTCGAGGCCCAGCAGGATGCTAACCGGCGTTTGATGATCCTGGGCGCCTGCGCGGTGGTGGGTATCTTCGTGCTGCTGGTGCGCGGGCTGGGATCCTGGCGGGCGGCGCTGCAGGTGATGGTCAACATTCCGCTGGCGGCGATGGGAGCCGTGCTGGCCTTGCTGCTGACCAATTGGCCGACGCTCGAAGCCCTGGGCGAAGCAAGCTGGTGGCAGTGGCCCGCCGTGTGGCTCGAGGCCACGACGCTTTCGGTGGCCCATTGGGTCGGGTTCATCACGCTGGTGGGCATCGTGTGCCGCAACGGAATCATGATGATCTCGCATTACATCCACTTGATGGAGAATGAAGGCGAGCAGTTCGACGAGCAGATGATCGTCCGCGGCAGCCTCGAGCGGCTCACGCCGGTGCTGATGACCGCGCTGACGGCCATCATCGGCCTGGTGCCGTTGGCGTTGGGCGCCGGCGAGACCGGCAAGGAGATTCTGCACCCGCTGGCGATCGTCGTCATCGGCGGCCTGGTCACTTCGACCCTGCTCGACCAGCTTGTCACCCCGGCCCTGTTCTACAAGTTCGGCCGCAAGGTGTACCAGCAGCGTGCCGTACACGAGCGGGAACAAGCCGACCCGTTCCGGCCGTTGGCCCCGTCGTAGATTCGCCCGCCGTGTCCGTGTTTCCTACCCGGGCAACTCAAACGCCGCGCGTTCGCCAGCGGCGCGACAGACCCACGCCCAGGATTCCGATGCCGAGAAGAACTGCCGTGCTGGGCTCGGGAACCGTGCCGACGATGAACTGAATGTCCAGCGAACTGGCATCGGATTGGGACAGAAGGTTGATGCTCGACGCGACCACGTCACGCACACGCATTTCAAACGCGTAGGTCGAACCGGCAGGCAGTACACCGGTTTCGTTGAGCGGGCCCGCCGTGTCAACAGTGAACGCAGTGAACGACGTAAAGGGTCGGTTGAGCGTGATGTAGCCCGCGTCGAAAATCGTGTCGGGGTTGTCTGCGCCGGGATCGAAGAACCCAGTCAGCGAGTAGGGCAGATCCTCGCCGACGACCTCGAAGGTGAAACGCACGAACTGGTGTGCGTCGCCGCTTGCCCCGAGATGTTCGCCCGAGATGTACTGCGCCGCCACTGATGCGTTGCGCGTGGCGGTGTACTGGATCGACTCGGCGGTGGGCTGCGACAGATGTTCCGTCGTGGCGAGCGCCCCGGTGACCGTCGCGGCTCCGGTCGAAAACGGCCCCTCAGAAACCGTCACCGTATCTCCTTGATCGAACGACAGCCCGCCGGTCAGCGCCGTCGTGCTAGCTTCCATTTCGAAAGTGTCACCCGCCAGGCCAGCAACGATGTTCAAGTTGATGCTAACCGTGCTATCCCGTTGCGTTACCGTCACCGCCCGTGCGCTCCCACACACCGATGCGCCCACCAACATTGCCGCCGGTAGCAAGAGTCCGCGTTGAATTCGATCAAGCATGTAGCGATCTCCCCTTGATTCACAGCATAGTTGGATGCACATCAATCGTGGCAAAGCCGCGTATCGGCGCAGCAATGCCGAAGTCATCGTATTTTGCGCGGCGGCGTGCGTCAATCAATTAGCAGCAACCAACGCAGGTTCTGCATCAGTGGCTCTGCATGAACTCGGGACTGCCCAAGAAACAACGACACGGCGCGCGTGCCCACCATCGCGGTCGCCACGAGCCAAGCGTCAGCAACCTGCCGCAGAAATTGTCTCCGGTCAACTTGTCGCAGACGCTAGCCAGAGCCTGCATCGGACAGCGTTGAGCCGTCACTGAGAAACGCGATCTCACCGTTGACCACGTCGTACATCGCGCCCACGATCGCCAGTCGCCCTTCACTCACCAGAGCTCGCAAAGCGGCGCTTGACTCGAGAATGCGAGCCACGGACTGCTCTACGTTTCGGCGGGCTACTTCGTTGGTCACGTGCTCATGCTCGTGCGGTCTTGCCTGCTTCAGGCGGTCGCGCAGGTCGTCGGTGATCGACTCCCGAATGTTTTTCAGCAGCGAATCGACGTTGTCGTAGCCATCGAGCTTATCGACGGCTCCGGTTTTTGCCAGTGCGTCGACCACGCTCGCCACCGCGCTGCATCGCGTGTGCCCGAGCACCAGGATCAGCTTGGCCCCGGCGAGGCAGCTGAATTCCAAGCTTCCCAGCACCTCGGGACTGGTCACGTTGCCGGCAACCCGCACCACGAAGATGTCGCCGATGCCGACGTCGAAGATCAGCTCGGCCGGCGTACGCGAATCAATGCAGCCGAGCACGACCGCCAGCGGATGCTGCTCGTGGGCCGTGGCGTTCACCTGCCGTGCCAAGTCCCGCGTCAGCGGCCGGCCGGCGCGGAACCGATCGTGCCCCTCCTTGAGGATCGCCAAGACTTCCGCCGGCGTGTGCGATTCCTGCACGTCGCGGGTCGAGTAATCGAGATACTGAATCTGGTCCTCGATTTCGTACTTGTCGCGAAAGCCGAGAAAGCTGACTTCCACGCCGTGAGCCGGCGCGACCTCGCGCTCGAAATCACGGAGCAACTCGAGCACGTCCGGATCGATGTATCGCGTGTTCCGCGCATCGAGCAGCACGTGGCCGCCGCGGGGCACTTGCTCGAGAGTACGATTCAGGGCCGCCCGATTCAAAAAGCTCACCTGGTTGGCCAGCTCGATGCGCAGGACTTCGCTGCCCACGTGATTCTCGACGGAGCGCCGAATCGGCTGCCGCACGTTACTGGCGAGAATGAAACTCACCGCTACGACCAGCCCGACGATCACCCCGACCAGGAGATCCGAGAAGATAATCGCCAGCACGGTCGCGACGAAGGGCAGAAATTGGGGCCAGCCACGGCTCCACATCTCGCGAAAAACGCTGGGGCTGGTCAATTTGAAGCCCGCGACCAGCAGGATCGCCGCGAGGCAGGACATCGGCACCTTGTTGATCAGCGCGGGAGCAAACACGACGCTGGCCAGAATGAGCAGCCCATGCGTCATCGTCGACAGCTTGGTCTGGGCGCCCGAGCTAATGTTGATCGAGCCGCGAATGATGACCGAGCTGACGGGGAGCCCGCCCAACAGTCCCGCGGTCATGTTGCCGATGCCCTGGGCGCACAGTTCACGATTGGGAGGAGAGGGCCGTTTCTGGGGATCGATGCGGTAGATCGCCTCGAGGCTCAACAGCGTCTCCAGCGAGGCGACCAGCACGATCGTGACCGCGGCCCGGTAAATCGCCGGGTTGCTCCACTGGGAATAGTCCGGAAACCGCAGGAAACCGAGGAAATCGGACCACGTTTCCGCGATCGGTACCTGCACCAGATGGTCGGGACCAATCACCCACGATCCTCCCGCCCGGGTCAGCAGTAGGCTCAAGCCAACGCCCAGCAACACGACGAGCAGTTGCTCGGGCACGATCGACTGCTTCAGCCATTTCACGCGTCCCCAGGCAACAAGAAAGACCACCGAAGCGACACCCACGGCGGCCGCACCGGGATGAATTGCGCCGAGTGCTTTGGCAAGCTCCGAGAACGTCGTCTCCTGATCCGGCTGGAAAAAGTAGAACTCGCCGGTTGGATCCACGTCGTATCCCAACAGATGAGGGATCTGCTTCAGAATCAGCACGATTCCGATCGCGGCCAGCAGGCCTTTGACGACGCTCGTGGGAATGAAAGCGGAGATGGAGCCGGCCCGCGCAAGCCCCAGTGCCAGTTGCATACCGCCGGCGATGAGCACGGCCAGCAGAAACGCTTCGAAGGAGCCCAGGACGGCCATCTGTGCCGCGGCGACGGCCACCATCGTGTTGCCCGGCCCACTCACGCTGACCCGCGACCCGCTTAGCAGACCGACCAAGACCCCGCCGATGATTCCGCCCAAAATGCCCGAGAAAACCGGCGCCCCCGCCGCCAGCGCGATTCCCAGGCACAGCGGCAAGGCGACAACGAAGACGACGAACCCCGAGAGGAAATCTCGCAAGGCGGTCTTGTAGAGCGGTGCGTCGGGACTGTTGGACATCGTGGGCAACCCTCTTGCGAAGACCGATGGTGTGCCGAACGAGTCGTCCCCCGGCGGTCAGCCGGCGCGCGTGCGTCGGCCGGATCCGCCAAAGACGATGTCTGTTGTTGCAGCGAAAAGACGAACGGTCGGACCGCCCGTCTCCGGCCCGGGGGTCGTGCGCGAGACCGCGCCGCTGGGGCGTTCGCCACAAACTCACTTGTACATCATTTGGTATCGTTTCGATACTGGGGTATGATGCAGTCTGGGCGATTCTCGACGTTTGCCGATGTGATTGCATGAGCACGCCAACGCAACCCACCGAACCCGCGCGCACGCCGCCGGCCTCGAAAGTCACTTGGATTGCGATCGGGGTCGTGGGGGGCTTGGCATTGCTTGCCGGGGGCGTTTTCGCCTGGCAGCAGCTCAGCCCAGCCAAGTCCCGCTTCGACTTCAAAGCCGAGGGCGGCTACCAGTTCGACTCGGCAGCTCGGAAGTTCGTCGATCAGGCCGATTCGAATACGCCCATCGACGGGTGCGACGTCGGCAGCCTGCAGTTTACCGATATCAACGGACAGCCGACGGACTTGACGCAGTTCTTGGGGAAGAAAAACGTTGTCGTGGTGGTCACCCGCGGCAACACGAGTGGTGGCGGCGGAGCCGGCTATTACCGCAACATTTGTCTGTACTGCGCGACGCAGACCTCGCGGCTGATCACCAACTACGAGTCCTTTCGGGAGCGCGACGCAGAAGTCGTCGTCGTGTTTCCCCTCAAGCAACTGGAGGACCGCGGCTCGCTGGCCGACTTGCGCGAAGCGATACGCCGCGAAGGAACCGCCGAAGAGCCCCCGTTTCCGCTCGTGCTAGACGTCGAGTTGCAAGCGGTCGACCAGTTGGGAATTCGTGCCGATCTCTCGAAGCCGGCCACGTACATCGTCGACAAGCAGGGGCAAGTGAAGTTCGCTTACGTCGGCGCCAACATGATCGACCGGCCCAGCGTGCAGTCGATGCTCGATCAGCTCGCGGCAATCAACGCGGACGCGAAATAACCCCGCGCCGACCGTCTCACGCGTCTAGTGCTTGACCTCATGTCCGCGAGCGATCCTTCCTCCCCGAGCCGCAACTTCTCGGAAATCGCCAGCGAGTTGAAGCTGCTGCCGCCGCGCGCGCTCGAAGAGCTGTTGCTCGAGGCGAACAGGAAACAAACGACGCCTGCCCAGCTTGCTCTGCAGAAGGGGCTGCTCGATGCGGTGCAGGTCGACATCGTCGAAACGCTCCTGCATCCCACCGAGACCGTACCCGGCTACGAGATCCTGGGCGTGCTCGGGCAAGGCGGCATGGGCGTCGTCTACCGAGCCCGGCAATTGAACCTGAGACGCATCGTCGCGCTCAAGACGGTGCTCGTCAACCAATTGGGGCAGCAAGGCGCCCTCAAGAGGTTCGAGCAAGAAGCACAAGTGGTCGCCCAACTGGCTCACCCGCATATCGTCGCCGCCTACGACTTCGGCCGGCACGAGGGCCGGTTGTACTTTGCGATGGAGCTTGTGACCGGTGAGGACGTCGGCAAGTTGATCCGCCGTCAAAAAGGGCTCGACGAATGGACCGTGTGGGGCATCGTCCATCAGGCCGCGGCCGGACTGGCCCATGCCGCGGGCCAGGGCATCGTTCATCGCGACGTCAAGCCGGCCAACCTGTTGCTGGTCGAGCCGCCCACCGGCTTTCCGCTTCCGCTGGGCTTGCCGATGGTCAAGATCGCCGACTTCGGGCTGGCCCAATTGGCGGCCTCGAGGGAAGATCGCACCCGACTCACCGCGGACAACACCGCGTTGGGCACGCTGAACTACATGTCGCCGGAACAACTCGCCGGCGAGCCAGTCGACCTGCGCACCGACATCTTCGCGTTGGGCGCCAGCGCCTTTCAGATGCTGACGGGCCAGCCGCCGCAGTCGGGCAAGACGATGCCGCAGATCATCGCCCACCGAATGAGCGGCCAGGCCGAGTCGGTCGGCGACGTTCGGGCCAATGTGAGCCAAGGCTCGGTCGAGCTCGTGGCCGCCATGATGCACTACGACCCTCGCAAACGATTGGCCGATTATGGCGAGCTGATGCATAGGATCGAGTCGCTTGGCCTGACAGCGCCGGGCGATCTGGCGACGGCCGCATTCGTTCCGGCGACGACCCCCATCGCCGAGACACGCTCACCCGTTTCCACGCAGCCGACCGCCCAGGTACGCAAGCGCCCGCGGCTCGCCTGGCGCTGGACGGCCGCCGGTCTCGCCGCACTGCTGATGATCGGGCTGCTCGTGACGCTGGTCCCGCGCGGCGGTTCGCCGGGCAGCCGCGATCTCGAACCCACCGGGCGCATTCAGCCGTTGTTCAGCGGGCTGGACATCAACCAATGGAAACCGGTTTCCGGCGGCTGGCACCAGGCCAAGGACCACGAAGGAGCGCTCGTCCTGCAAGGCAGCGGCCTGGTCCGCCGCGCGATTCTCGGATTCGACGAGGAAGGCCAACCCAAACCGCTGGAGCACTACGAGCTGATGCTCGCCGTCGATCCGCACCAGGCATCGGCCATCGAAGTGCAGTTCGACCTGGCGGGCCGCAACCGTGACGAAGCCTTTCTGTTCGTACGCGTCGATCGCGACGGCAGCACGCTCGGTCGCCGCACCGACGCTCAGACGTCGCCTCCGACCGTGATCGCGCACCGCGCCGCGGGCAGCGCCGCCCGGCACGTTATCGAAATCGAGCGACAAACCGCCGGCTGGTGGATCTTCGTCGACGACCAATTCCTGGGCAGCGCCCCCTTCGTCCACTCCACCCCCGCCCCCGAGTTCCGCCTGCTAGCCGAAGCCGGCGACGCCCGGTTCTCGGATCTCACCTTGGAGGAGCTCAAGCCGCAGCATTAGGCAATGCTTCGCACTATCGAGCGCAAAAGAAAAGCCCCGCAACTCTGGCGGGGCTAGTAGTTCCCAAAAAAGCGGAGGGCATGGGATTCGAACCCACAACCCCTTGCGGGGCACCTGATTTCGAGTCAGGCTGCTAGCCAGTTCGCGTACCCTCCGGGGACCTTAGAATTTACTCCTGCCCGGCCCGCGAGGCAACCGCGCCGGGCCCGTCTTCGGGGGCCTTGTCCGCGGCGGCCGCCGGCGAACTTCTATTGCGGGCTCGGCCAACTCGGGCCGAAAAGCCGCGATGGCCCGAGACGCTGCTCGCCGGGCCTCCGCGCGGCATGGCCGGTAGAACCCGCGCCATGGGCTTGGCCACACCGGGCGCAAACGGTGCAGGTGGATCGACCGGACCGAACGCGGCGCAGGCCGTAGCGCCTTGCACTCGCAAAGTGCATGTGAGGGTTCGGGGGGTCCCAAGTGCTGTGTCGTCCCTGGGAAAATGCTTGCGCCGGCGGCCGGCGGCGGGCCGATATCTGCTGTCGGAATCGTCGTCCCCCAGAATTCGCTCACCCCGAGGGACCAACACTCGATGGCAAAAGACACATTTCGGATCGTCACACGTGGCACGGATGGCAAACTACACGTTCGCGACTACAGCAAGCAGGAGTCCTTGCTGCGAGCCCACACCCAGATCGGCATCGACGACTGCAGCACCGACCTCGGGCTGCGCGGACTGCCGGTTCTGCGGGGCCTGATCGGGCCGATGCCCGAGGGCAAGAACGTCATTCGCTACGAGTCGCCCGAAGTCTTCGAGTCGTTGACCAAGGAGTGGAGCGCCTCGAAGCCGAAGCGTCGCGGCAAGTCGCAGCCGCCCGTGGAGGTCTCTACCAACTAAGGCGGTTGTCGGAAAGCCAAGAGACAAGAGTTGGGTGCGTTCTCCAAGAAAAGACGCGGAGCAGGATTCCTGCTCCGCGTCTTGTTTTTTTTCGCTTGCTGCAGCGCGGCCTAGCGGGTCGGGCCGATGCGGGCGTCGAAGCTGCTGTCGCTGGAAGTGTCGGCCGGCACGCTCGAGCTGCTGCTGCCGTACGGATCGCGCCGGGCCACGGTGGCCGGCGTGCCCGAGGGCGTGCTCACCGTCGCGGTGGCGCCCGGATCGAGGCCAATGACCTGGCGCCGGGTGACGACCTCGTTGGCGGGCACGGTTTGCGTTACCGGCACGTGTTGCACGTGGCGTTCGGTGATGTAGTCGCGTTTCGTAATCGGAACCTGTACCGTCTCGGAGCGCGTCTCCCAACGCGTGACCGGAACCAACCGGTACGAAAGCGTCGGCGGCTTAAAGAGGTTCCACGACCGTTCGTAGCCGGGGACGCACTCGTGGCGCACGGCAGGCACCTGGTAAGTGGGGACCGAGTCTTCCATCGTGGTCGTGTAGCGGGGGACCGAAACGGTCGTTTCGCGAGGCTCGTAGTGGGTCTTGGTCAATTGACGCGGGGTTTGATGCGTCGTGATCTGGTAGCGAACTCCGTTGGCGTCCGTTTCGTAACGGACGTCCTGGGCCAGCAGCCGAGGGGCGGCCGCCAGCGGCAGCGCCGCAAGCGCCACAAGCGCGAATGATGCGCGGATCATCGTAGGTCCCTCCACCTGTTCCGTGGCGGCCGGCGATCCCGCCGGTCCAGCCCGCGTCCTTGCGGGATGTCGATGTGCCGGCATGGCACCTCATTTTTCTTATCGGTGCTCAGCTAGCCTGCGCTTGAATGCCCTGGCGAAACCGACCCCCTCAGGCCGCGCCACTTGCCAAAACGCCCGTCATCCGGCAGGCTGAAGGCAGTTCCGTGCCTCAGCGGCCCTCGTCGTCCACCGTTACCCGGCCCCACAAGAGTGCATTGCCAGCATGGTTTCCGAAGAAGAACGGAAGAGACTCGTCTGCCCCGAAGACCACAGCGATCTCGAGTTTGCTAGCAGCGAGCTGATCGAGAAAATCAATCGGGGCATCGCCGCACGGCAAGTGATCAACCACGGGGGGATCAAACTGGAAGAACCGCTCGACGGGGGGCTCGTGCGAGCTGATCGCACGCGGCTCTACGCGATCGTGGACGACATCCCTCGAATGCTCATCGACGAAGCCATTCCGCTCGATCAGCCCGCTCTCAAGTCCTGATTTCCAGCTTGCGGGAGATTCGTATGGCCGAAAAGACCATCTTCAAGCGCATCATCGACGGTGAGATTCCGGCCGACATCGTGCATCAGGACGAACAGTGCCTGGCCTTTCGCGATATCTCGCCGCAGGCTCCCACGCACATCGTCGTCATCCCGCGCAAGGAAATCCCGTCGCTGGCGCACGTGGGTGACGACGACGCGGCACTGATGGGGCACCTGGTCGTTACGATCCGCAAGCTGGCCGAGCAGTTGCAGCTCGACCAGGGGTATCGCGTGATCGTCAACTGCGGGTTATACGGCGGGCAGACCGTCGATCACCTGCACTTCCATCTGCTCGGCGGCCGCGCGCTTTCCTGGCCCCCGGGCTAACAGCCCGTTGAAGTACGCCATCCTGGCCAACTTCAACCTCGCCAAGTGCGAAGCAAAGCTCCGCACGGCTCGCCGCAGCGCAGCCCTCCCCGGCACTGCCTAGCGGAACAGCGGCAGATATCCGCGGATGCTGTCCAGCATGCCCGGCTTGCTCTCCGGTTCCGGCGGCGGTGGCAAAGGTTTCGGCCGCCGGGCAAGCGGCGTGGCCGCGGGCGACGGCGCGACGTTTTCCATCAAAAACCGCGGCCAGTAGCCTTCGAGCAACCGCGAGCAATCGCCGAGCTGTCTTTTGTCCAGGTGAATGCTCGCCATGCTCGTGATCTTCGACAGCTCGATCAGCTCGGCTTCGCTGAACGCCAGGTCGAACACCTGCACGTCGTCGACCCAGACTTCGCCCGTGCCGAGCAGTTCGAACCGCACGCGCAGGTCTTGCAGGCCGTCTTGGGGCACGTTGTCGATGGGAAACCGATAGGGCACCCAGTCACCCGCCTTGGCGGCACTTTCGCCCACGCGCGGGATGACGCCATTGGTGGCGAAGACCTCCTGCGGCAATTCGCCCTCGACGGCAATCTTCACCGCCGGCGCCGGGCCTCCCGGGCGGGCCCGCAACCAGACTTCGACCGTCAGACGCCCCGTGGCCGGTGCCTCGAACGGAGCGCTGGCCACACTCACTCGCTCGGAGGTTCCGGCCAGCAGAATCGACTGCCCGCCGGTGTGGCTTTGAGCCCGATCGAGCAGCACCCGTCCTCCTCCCGGTGCCGAGGCGGTCCAGCCGGGGATCTGCTCGTCCTCGAGCGGCTGCTCGAAGCCCGCGTTCTCGATCGATTTCATCGGCTGTGGGTTGCTCAACATGCGAACCCGGGTCACCAGGTCTTCAATCCGCTGTTCGAGCTTCGGGCGCAGCTCCGGCGGCAGGCTGACGACGGGGCGCAGAACCCGTACGTTGGCCGAGGAGAGTCGCGCGGCCACGAGATCGTGGGGCTCGAGTGCGACGGTCCACGAGCTGCGCGTGCCGGCAGGCACCAGGGGTCCGACGCCGGAACTGTCGCCGATCTTTTCCAGTCGGCAGTCGCGGGGCGCGTCGACCTGCATGACGACGTTCACCTTCCAGGGCGAGTCGTTGGCCAGGTAGACGACGGTTTGCCCGTCGCGCGAGAGCGTGCGGATGGTGACCGGTTGGGTTTCGCCTTCGACCGTGGTAAACCGCTCGCCGGGCAGTTGGCGGTAAACGCTGAGAATGTCGCGCAGCGCGTCTTCCTGTCCCAGCGGCAACAGCCATCCGCCGTCGAACAGTTGCGCGGCGTCGGACGTGGCCAAGGCATGGACGAACCGCCGGCGATTGCGATTTCCTCCCGGCGACATTTGCGAGACGAGCCAAGCGTAGGTGTTGGCCGCGCCGAACGGGCTCTGCATGTCGAAGCTGGCCAGCCGCACCTTTTGCGGCTCGTGGTAGAACAGGCTTGCCCGTTGCGTGGGGGCGAACAGCCGGTCCATCTCCGGCGACAGATAGATCTCGTCCTCGGCGGCCACCCCTCCGGCGCCGCCCGGGCGCAGCACCCGGGGACGCAGCAAGACCATGCTTGGCTCGGCTGCATAGGCGGCCACGTCGATACCGATCTTGCGAAATGCCTCGTCGAGCCGGGCGCGGCGGGGCAGGGTGGGGCGAAGCTGGAGTTGAATCTCGCGGTCCAGCATCGTGCTGCCGGCCAGGTAGAGTTTGGCCTGCGGATGCCGCGCGGCGATTTCGCGCGCTAGCCGGCGATGGAAGTCGGCCACGACCTGGGCCCGCCAGGCCAGCCACGCCTCGCGCCCCGGGCCCGCGCCGGTCAGGTACTTGGCCCGCTCGGCGAAGCGTGACGGTCCGCTGCCCGGCACGCGCACGTGCGCCTCGGCCTCGAAGCGGGCGATCGTGCGATCGTCGAGGCCCCAGGCCACTCCCGGCAACTGGGCGTAGCCTTCGGGGCCCAATTGAATCGCGATGCCGCCGTAGGCCGGGTGCTCGCCATACCGGGTAATCACTTCGCGCACCACGTTGAGCATCGCCTGCTGCACGCGCGGGTCGAGCAGGTTGTAGTAAGGTGCCAGGCCGCGCCGCGGCTGGTGCGACGCCAGGTACGGCCGCCCGTCGTCGCCAATCCAGCGAATGCCCGTGGCGCCGGTGCCCTCGCGCCGCAAGCGCTCTTCGAGCTCGGGCAGCGGGGCCGCAAACTGCAAGGCCGGGATCAACATCAGCGACTCCCGATCGAACAGCCGGAAGATGAGCTCCAGCGCATCCTTGCGCTTGGGATCCTGGCCCGATGCGAAGAACAGGCCCGTGTCGTACCGCGGCGTGGGCTCGAGCAGCGTGCTGGGATACACCGTGCTGCCGTCGGCCAGCACCGAGAGCATGAGACCGTTGTAGCCCACGTGCTTGAGGTACTTGATCAGCCGCGTGCCGCCCTGGTGAAAGGTGTTCCAGTCGTCGAGGCTGCGGTAGCTCTGACCGTCGAGGGCCTCGGGGGCGCTAAAGTTTTCGGCCACCAGCGGGCGGTCGAGATATCCGGCCCAAAGCCGCTCCGACTTCAGGGTGTCGGGAAGGGCCGGCGGCAGCGAGCTGCCGTTTTCGAATCGCCCCAGCGTAAACCGCGACAATTGCGACTGCGGGGCGCTGCGCACCGTGATCTTGCCGTACACGGCGTCCTTGTCCGCGCGGCGATTGGTCAACAGCAACAGCGGCGCCTTGGTGCGAGGCCAGAAGACGATGCGATGGCGCGCCAGCCGCGGCTTGGATTCGACTTCGTCGGCTGCCACGAACAGTCCCGAGTCGAGTCCGATCGGCATCACCGCTCCTGCGGCGTTCGGCTCCAGCAGGCTGATGCCCATCGCCTGCGGCACGTCGGTCGGGTACTCGATCTCGAGCACGTGAACCTGGCCGGGATGATCGATCGGCAGCGGATAGGCCTCCCAACTGACGTCCGCCTCCGCGTCGCCGGGAGCCAGCCGCACCATCGGGCCCAGTTCCGGATGGTTCCAGGTCGACACGTGTCCGTCGCCCAGCGGGCCCTTGCGCAGGCCGGGGATCATCGGCACCTTGGCAAACCGCTCCCACCATCGCGCGTTGGCGGGATTGATTTCCACCACGCGTGCCGTCGGGGGTTCGCCGGACGGCGCCGGCGCATCGGCCGCCACGACGACGAACTGAATCTTGCGTTGCAGGATCGGTTTCTGCAGTCCCAATCGCTGTTTGATCGACGAGCGCGGCACGAGCGCAAACGTCAGGTCGTAGACGCCTTCGGCCTGCGGCACCGGCAGCGTGATCGACGTGGCCGTGCCCGCGTCGCCGGTCGTGTAGTTCTGCGACCAGACTCTCTGGTTGCCGGGGTTGGTGACGATGCGGGCTTGCAGCGGCAAGCCGCTGGTGTCGGTGCCCGTGAGGTGCGGCCGGACTTCGAGCGTCAACGATTCGCCGGGCGCAAAGACGAGATGCTCGCGCTCGAACTCGATGCGCAAGCGGTCGCCCGGCGAGCGCGAGATCGACAGTCGATTGCCGGCGTCGTCGAGCTTGTTGTGCTTGGCCTGCTCCACCAGCTCGGCAAGCGTGACTTCGACGCTTTGCACGGCATCGCCTTCGCCGTAGGAGAGCCAGACGGAAAGCCGCGATTGCTCGTCGCCGTTCGCCAACACGTCGATGCCGTCGTACGCGCGCAGGCTGCGCTGGCGGACTTGGATTTGGTTGCCGCGCTCGAGCCAGATCGATCCCGGCTCGTCGGCTTCGATGCCCAGCGGTCGCAACTCGGTGAGCGTACCGCCGGAAAGCGCGATCGTTCCATGCCAGAGACGTTCGGTGCCCCCACCCCAGGCGACGCGCAACCGCAGTGCGATTTCTTCGCCCAGCGCCGCGGGTGCCGTGTACGCCATCGCCAGCGCAAGCGTCAGGCCGTACAGCCAGCGTGCGGTGCAATAGGAGCGCGCAAAAGGCGCGCGCGACGTTGTCGGACGTCCGTGTCCGATCATCGTTGCCTGGCGAGTTAAGTCGTTGTGCTTGTAGAGTTTCCCCGCGATGAGGGAGGGGGATTATATCGACGTGCTGCCAGGAGCCCTATGCCGGATGTGACGAGTTTCGGCGGATTCCCACCCGGCGCTGCTAGCAGCGCGGGGGACGCGGCCACGGGCGTGGGTGCGGGCGGTCGCTAGTCGGGCTCGCTGACCAGCAGTGCCGGCAATGCAGGCAAGCCGTCGGCGGAACCCCGCGTTTCGAGCTCGCGCACCGCGTCCTGTAAACCGGCCACGACGTCGTCGGCCAGGCTGGCCACTTCGCTAACCTCCCAGCGGTCACTGGGTTTGGCGTAGAGCTCCGCCTGGCCATCGGCCGGCAGCCGCAGGTACCAACCCGGCGTGCGCACCGCCCGCTCGTTGCCCGACAGCAGCAGCACGCGGTCGCGCAGGGCCGGCTTCTTTCCGCCGATCACCTCCAGCAAGCTGCTGGCATGCCCTGCGCCGAGCCGCGTTCGATCGAGTTCCAACCCGTCGAGCAGCGTGCCCGGCAAGTCGGACGGCTGCACCAGCGCCGGGCTGCGGGCCAGGGCTCCGCAGCCGTCGGGAAAGCGCATCATCCACACCAACTGCGTCAACTCGTTGAACAAGGGTTCGTCGCAGGGGCCGATGCGGCCGTGCTCTCCCAGCGGAAAGCCCCGCCCCGACAGCAGCGTCAACAGCGTGCCCTTGGCCTGGCCCGAGGCTTCCAACTGATCGCACAGCCCTTCGACGCACTGATCGAGCGCGGCAACCTGCCCGGCGTAGGCATGGCGGATGCCCAGCACTTCGTCGGGATCGTGGTCTTCCGGCAGGCGATCGTTGGGAGCTTCGACTAGCGCCGGCGGTACCGGATCGTCTTCGTCGGCGTAGGCGTTGCGCAGCGCGAGCGGCGCATCCCAGGGACCCGCCATGCCGCGTGCGTGGATCCACAGACAAAACGGTGCTTGCGCCGCCTCGAGCCACTCGGCCGCGGCCGCGAACAGCCGCGCCAGCTCGGTTTCCAAAACGTCTTCGGCCGTCTGCGGCTCGTCGGCCGTCGCCACCAGCAACGTCTCGGCGAACTGCCCCGCCGCCGGCAACTCGGCCACGACCGGTTCGTCGGTCACTAGCGCCGTGCGATAGCCTGCGGCCGCCACGACCTGGGGAAAACTGGTCCCTTGGGTTTCGCCGGCGGTGGCCGCGTGCTGCGCCATCCAGTAGGCTTGATAAAGGTGATCGAGCCGCGGCGATTCCAGCAGCGCGGAGTCGAACAGAAACGACTCGCTGGCCAGGTGGTCGATCGCCCCGGTTCGAATCCAACTGTTGCCGTACGCGCCGACCATGCCGGCGTGCAGACGATCGACGACGATACAAATCAGGTTCTTGTCGGGCACCGCGCTTCTCGGACTGGTCCGGCTTGCCATCAGGCAATTGCCAGCCGATTGTAGCGGGTCGCGGCCGGCGGCGCCAGCCTTTCGGCCCGCACAACCGGCACATTCGCGCCGCCGCGCGGGCATCACTTCGGGCAGCAGCGATAGTGCCGTTTCTCCGCCGGCGGGACCCGGCAAGCCACTTGCTTCCGCCGGTGCGTGACGGAGATTTACGTGGAACCTACAAAAGATTGGCGCGGCGCGTCGTCGTCGATCGCTCGCCGCGGATCGCCGCTTGATGGGGGCCGCGGGGCACTATGCCGTGCCTCGCAGGCAAGATAATATGCCCTCGCACGATGAATTACGCCCGGGTGGCGATGCTGCCCGGGTTTCGCCCATGACCGCTCGCTTCGGCCAAAATACGGACGCCGCGGGGACCTCGCTGCAGACCCACATGACGTCGACACTGCTGGCCGTGATCGCTCGTATTCTCAGCGGGGCCAGCGTGCGCTGGATCGACTCGCAGCCCGACACCTGCCAGCGCGTGTACTTTGCCAATCACACGAGCCACCTCGACGCGATCGTGCTCTGGTCGTCGCTGCCGCAACGCGTGCGGGCCCTGACGCGGCCGGTGGCGGCCAAGGACTATTGGGAGAAGGGGGGCGTGCGGCGTTACATGGCCCGCACGTTCAACGCGCTGTTGATCGACCGTACCGACATCAAGGTCCATCAGAGTCCCGTCGACTTGATGCTCCGCGAGATCGGCACGGAACAGTCGCTGATCGTGTTTCCCGAGGGGAGCCGCAACACGGAGTCGGAGATCCAGGACTTCAAGAGCGGCCTGTACTATCTGGCCAAAAAGCGTCCGGACCTGGAACTGGTGCCGGTGCACATCGATAATCTGAACCGCGTGCTGCCGCGGGGCGAGTTTCTGCCGGTGCCGCTGTTGAGCCTGGTCACGTTCGGCCCGCCGATCTGGCTGGAAAATGGCGAGGCCAAAACCGATTTTCTCGAGCGGGCCCGCAAGAGCGTCCGACGTTTGAAGGACCTTTGACCGCGCGCGTTCGCACACCGACGACCTGATCCACGAAGAAGACGTAACTGATGCCGGACCGTGAAACCCTGAGCCTGATCGGCGGCGTGTTGGCGATTCTGTTCGTCGCCACCACGATCGGGCAGCGTTTGAAACGTTCGCCCGACGTGGGCATCAACCCGGCCCTGGTCGACGCCTTCAACCTGCGCATCCGCGCTTGGTGGATGATGTGCACCGTGCTGGCCGGCGCCGTGTTTCTCGGGCCGCCGGCCCGGGTGGCCACGGTCGTGGTGTTCTTTTTCATCTCCTTCTGGGCGCTGCGCGAGTTCATCACGCTGACGCCGACACGGTTGGGCGATCACCGCGCGCTGTTCTGGGTCTTCACCGCGTTTACGCCGCTGCAGTACCTGATCGTAGGACTCGGCGTCGAGGAATACTCGCTGCTGTTCAGCGTATTGATTCCCGTCTACGCGTTCTTGTTTATCCCGGCGCGCGTGGCCATGGCCGGCGACTACAAGCGGTTCTTGGAGCGGGTCGCCAAGATTCAGGCGGGACTGATGATCTGCGTCTACTGCTTGAGCTACGCCCCGGCCATCCTCAGCTTGAAGATCCCGGACTACGACGGGCAAACCGCGACGCTCTTGTTCTTCTTCGTGCTGATTGTGCAGCTCAACGACGTGCTGCAATTCGCCTGGGGCAAACTGCTGGGCCGCACGGTGATCGCGCCGGCCATCAGCCCCAGCCGCACCTGGGAAGGCTTCATCGGCGGCGTGGCCAGTGCCTCGCTGATCGGCGCCGCGCTCTTTTGGGCCACACCCTTCACGCCCTGGCAGGCCGCCGGCATGGCGGCCGTCGTTTCGGTGATGGGCTTTGCCGGCGGAATGACCATGTCGGCCATCAAGCGCGACCGCGGCGTGCAAGACTACGGCACGCTGGTCGTCGGGCATGGAGGCGTGCTGGACCGCATCGACTCGGTCTGCTTCGCCGCCCCGGTATTCTACCACCTCACGCGCTACTTCTTCGCCCTGTCCTAGGGTCGAATCGCCGCCGCTACAGCGGGCCGGGAAGCTGGCGGGCTTGCGCCGATTGGTTGGGGCGCGGACGGCTCCACTCCAGGATCACCTGCCGCGGCCGCTCGAACTCCTGCGGACGCGTAACCTGGTGCGCCGGGTGCGGAAGCTGCATCTCCGCGTCGCGCGGAGCGGATTGGGTCGGCTCGACTGCGGCCACCTGACGAGCGCGCCGCCGAGGCTGCCAGGCGGCATCGACGGCCTCCTGTGGGCCGGGTGTCGCGCTGTTGGACCCGGCCTCCTGCGCGGCGATGTCGTACACGCTGGGGCCATCCGCTCCGCGGGCCGCCAGACGAGCGCCGTTGTTGGCCGGATCCGCCGGATCGCGATAGATCAGGTTCGCCTTCGGGCGAGCGCGCTGCTTCTGCGGTTCGTTGACGGCCACCAGGGCCGGCGAGGCGACGGGCGTCGAGATCGCGGGACTCCCCTCGCGGACCCATTCGAGCCAGGTGTTTTGCAGGGCCAGCAGGTCGTCGTAGCCGTAGTGATCTTTCGTGGCGCGGGCCCAGTTGTTGTCGCCAAGGCCGTCGGCCAGGTACTCGAGAAACTTCCGCTTGCCTCCCTGCTGCAACAGGTAACGGGCCAGCGAGTAGCCCTGCGAGTAGAGCGGCATCACGTCGTGCGGATACTCCCGCATGGCGAACATGCGGCTGAACGAGATGCCGCGGCCGGTGTGCAGGAACTCGATCAGCATCTTCTGCTGCTTGACCCGTTCGCTTTCGTGCTCGACGGTGGTACAAGCGCCCTCGTCGGCCCACCGCGGCAACGGCTGCCGGAAGTGGGTGGCGAAAATCGTGTGGTTCACTTCGTGGGGCAGCACCGAGTCGAGAATTCGCTCGAGCGAACCCTGAATGGTCATTCGCCAGCCGAACACTTCGCCGTTGTGAAACTCGAAGCTGGTGGCTCCGCCCGCGCCCAGATGATTGCCGACGTGGGCTTTCATCGTGCAGGGCTGGGCCCAGTTACGCATTTCGGAGCCGGTCCATTCGATGGCCAGCTCGCGGCGATACTTCTCGGCGGCCTTCCCGATTTGCGCGGCCATTTCCGCGGTGGGGGCTTCGACGATGAAGTTGGGAGTGCGGTGACTGGCACCCAGAGAGTAACTGGCACCCAGCGAACCGAGGGCCACGATCAGGATGGCGCACCGCGCCGCGAGAGCATCCATGCTCGGCGAGCTCCTGTTTCAACTTGGCGGGAGACTTCTCGGCTGCGTCCTTGCAACCGCGTGCCCGCCGGAAGCAACTTCTGAGCCGTTGGTGAGTCGAGGAATCAGGCGTGTCTTGTAAGCAGTTGTGGCCAAAACGTTTGTTGAATTCGAAGTTTCGAAATCGACGTCGATCGGTCGTGGCCACCAATCGTCAAAGTTTGCAAATCTTACCCCATTTCTTGAAATCGCTACTAGGTCACTTTCGCCGCCCGTGGCGAACCCTGCCTGTTGATGCACGCGCAAGCGCGCCAAAGCGCTACAGACTTTCCGGCGGCTGGCCGCGGAGCAGCATCTCCAGCAGCGCGTCGTTGGCCGCGGGAAACGCGTACGAGCCCAGCTCGCTGGGGTGGATCCAGCGGCAGCGTTGCGGCAGCGGGGACTTCTCGCCGACCCACTCGCAAGCCAGAAAGTGCAGCCGCACCGCCGCGTGATCGTAGTCGTGCTCGATCACGGGATACCGGCCCACCACGCGTGCCAGCACGCCCGTTTCTTCGAGGCATTCGCGCTCGGCGGCCGCCGTGGGCGTTTCGCCCGGCTCGACCTTGCCGCCGGGAAACTCCCACAGGCCCGGCAGCGTCGCGTCCTGGGGGCGCTGTCCGATGAGCAGGCGTCCCTGGTGCCAGACGATCGCGATGGCCACCTCGACGCGCGGGGCCGGGGCGTCGGCCGGGCTCATTGCTTGTATTCGTCGAGCAGCCGGCCGGGAGTGCCCATGATGTTGTAGCCGCAATCGACGTGCATGATTTCGCCCGTGATGCCGTCGCTGTCGCCGGAGAGCAGAAACGCCCCGGTGCGGCCGACCTCCTCGTGCGTCACGTTGCGGCCCATGGGGGCCATCTTTTCGTAGAACCGCAGCATGTCTTCCACGCCCGCTCCGCGACCAGCCAGCGTGCGCAACGGGCCGGCCGACAGCGCGTTGACGCGGATACCGCGCGGCCCCAGATCGTAGGCCAGATACTTGACCGACGAATCGAGGGCCGCCTTGCAGATGCCCATCACGTTATAGCCGGGCACGGCCTTTTCGCCGCCGAAGTAGGTCATCGTGGCGATCGCGGCCCCGTCGTTGAGGATCGGCCGTGCGGCGTTGGCCACCGCGATCAGGCTATAGGCGCTAATCTCCATCGCCATCAAGAAGCCGCTGCGGCTGGTCTCGACGGTGTCGCGCTTGAGATCGTCCATCGAGGCGAACGCGATGGCGTGCAGCAGGAAGTCGATCTTGCCGAACTCCTTGGCCGTGGTGTCCATCACCTCCTGGATCTGCTCGTCGTTGGTCACGTCGAGCGGCACCAGAAACTTGGCATTCTCGGCCTTGTCGGTCAGCAGGGCCACGCGGCGGCGATTGCGCTGGCGCTCGTCGTCGGGGCGGTCGGGCAGGTGGGTAAAGCCGCACACGGCGCCCTGGTCCATCACGCGTTGGGCGATGGCCCAGGCGATCGAATGATCGTTGGCCACCCCCAGGATCAGACCCTTCTTGCCGTCGAACGCGCCCATCGCGAATCTCCTTATCCTGCCTGCGCTTCGTGATCGCGCCAGAGGTTGTCAGCCAAGAGGGCAACATAACGCCTGTACCTGAAATGCTCAACGTCGCCCACGATGCACCCCGGCAGGCCTGGCGCAATCCATTTGACCGGCCCTGTACGATTGGTTGTGTCACTAAGGACACAAATAAATGTGTACAAATAGACGACACTTCGGGCGGTTTCTGGTGTTTAATAGAGTACATATCCCTGGAGCCTGCGACAACAAATCGAGGACATCTCCATGAACGCGCGGGATCGTGTCATAAGTCTTGATGCAGAAAAGACATCCACCTCGGGATCGGGGCTGGCCGGCGAGTTGCTGCGCCTGGCGACCCAATCGGAGTCGGTGGCGGGATTCCTCACGCAGTGCCTGCCACTCGTGGTGCAGTCGACGGCGGCGGAGTTCGCGGCGGTCGCCCGTTTCGAGGAAGGAGCCTGGGCGACCCTGGGTGAGTCGGGCCGGCCGCGCAAGCTTCCTTTGGGATTGCTGGCCGACGCCCTCGACCGCGAACAAGCGCTCACAGACGACGTGTGGGTGGCCGCCCCGCTGGGCCCGCGCGGCAAGGCGAGCGAAGTGCTCGCAGCCTGCTTCTCGCGCAACAACCCGCCCAAATCGCTTCCGCCGGCACTCGTGCCGCTAGCAGGCGCCTTCGGCGAGGCCCTGGCCGCGGCCACCTGGCGGCATCAGGCCCGGCGGCGGATCGAGCGATTGGAAACCATCCTCGAGATCGCCGGCGGCTGGAACCAGACGGGCGAGATGGAACCGCTGCTGGTGCAAATGGCCGAGGCGGCCACCAAGCTGCTGGGGGCCGACCGCGCCAGCATCTTTCTCTGGGATCGCCCGAACCACACGCTGGTCGGCCGTCCGGCGTTGGGGGTCAAGGACGGCGAGCTGCGCATCCCAGACGATACCGGCGTCGTCGGCCAGGTCGTGCGAACTGGCCGCCCGCGGCGGATCGGCGCGGCCGATGCCTCGGAAGTCGATCGGCAGACCGACCGCCAGTTGACCTACCAGACGCGCACGCTGCTGTGCGTGCCGCTGGGCACGGGCGAAGGCGAGTGCTTCGGCGCCTTTGAAGTCATCAACAAGATCTCCGGCGAGTTCACGGCCGAAGACGAACGCGCCTTGGAAGAGCTGGCCCGGCACGCGGCGGTGGCGCTAGCCAACACCCGCCACTTCGAGCAGTTGCTCTCGCGCCATCGGCACATCATCGACCAGGCGGCCGGCAGCGTCTCGCTGGTGGGGCAGAGCCCGGCCATCGAGGCCTTGCGGTCAACGGTGCGCCGCGTGGCCGGCACCGATCTGGCGGTGCTCGTGCTGGGCGAAAACGGCAGCGGCAAGGAGGTCGTGGCCCAAATGATCCACTACCTCAGCCCGCGCCGCGACGAGCCGTTCGTGGCCGTCAACTGCGCCGCGATCAGCGAGACATTGCTCGAAAGCGAACTGTTCGGCCACGAGAAAGGTGCGTTTACCGATGCCCACGACATGCGGCAGGGCAAGTTCGAGCTCGCGTCCGGCGGCACGCTGTTTCTCGACGAGATCGGCGACTTAAGCCCCGGCGGCCAGGCCAAGCTGCTGCGCGTGCTGGAGGAGAAAGTCGTCGTGCGCGTCGGCGGATCGCGGCCCATCCACACCGATGCCCGGGTGATTGCCGCCACGAATCAGAACCTGGCCGAGATGGTGCGGCAGAAGCGGTTTCGCCAGGACCTGTACTTCCGCATCAACGTGGTGTCGCTCGACCTGCCGCCGCTGCGCGAGCGGGGCGACGACGTGATGCTGCTGGCCGAACACTTCCTCGACGAGTTCTGCCGCCGCGGCCACCGCAAGCCGATGAAGATTTCGGCCGCGGCCCGCAAAAGGCTCGAGGCCCACTCCTGGCCGGGCAACGTCCGCGAGCTGCGCAATCTGATGGAGCGGCTGGCCTATCTGCACGCCGGCGAGAAGATCGAGGCCGACGACCTGGCGTTCATCCTGTCGCCCACGGGCGAAGCGCCGCCGCTGGTGGGGCTCGACCTGCCGCTGTCGCGCGCCACCGACGCGTTTCAGACGGAGTACATCAAGAAGAACATCGAGCGGGCCCGCGGCAACATGAGCGAGGCGGCCAAGCGGATGGGCCTGCACCGCTCGAACCTCTACCGCAAGATGCGCCAGCTCGGCATGCAGGTCAGCGAGAGCTAACAGCCTGTTGAAGTATTCGACAGGCTGGCGTGATCGCATGGATGCGATCTCAGAATGACGACGCAAGTCGTTATTTTGCGAGCCGTGCGGAGCTTTGCTCCGCACTTGGCGAGGTTGAAGTTGGCCAGGATGGCTTACTTCGACGGTCTGCTAAGCGGGCCGGCTGGCAGGCGTTGTCGCTTCCGCTGGGCGCAGCGCCGGCGGCGGAAAAGCCCGCCGAACCCCTTGTCGCGGGCCAGTGTCCGGTTACCATGAACGCTTGCCGCCCCCCGGGCGTGCCCCCGCTCCCTTAGCTCAATTGGCAGAGCATCTGACTCTTAATCAGAGGGTTGAAGGTTCAAGTCCTTCAGGGAGCACTCTTAAGGCCTTGCTGTGCGTTGGTTGTGGCAAGGCCTTTCTCATGGCCAGAAAGGCATAGCCGTTCGGTGCTACGCCAGGTCTCGGCTAAGGCCCGGTCGGGCAGCCGCCCGCAACTCTTGATGCTGGTGCAAAGGGAAATATCGGTTCCGATAAACTACGTCGGCGCGTCACTCTCAAACATCTTCAAATAGAAGAGAGACTTGAGCAATTGGATGCTCTATTTTGTCGGAGACGGGTATTTGAAAATTTGCACAACAGTCCGGCGACGGGCGCTCCACAAGAATTCCCACTCGTTGAGGGGCTGCCAGACGCCTGTCCTCGCAAAGTGCAGACGCAGTTCCGAGGACATCGCCATCAGCATCGTGCAACGATACCTTCAGTCGGATTCGCCGGGACGGGTTCTCCTCCCCCTGGAACTGGAAAACTACGCTGACATGTTCAGCATTGCGGTCGTCCTTGGCTAGCAGTATCAATCGTGGCGCGACGAACTCACTCGGCGGCGCGTTGATAGCGAGGAATTGGTTGCTAGGGAAAGGCCCAGCAATTGCGACGCTCAGCTTCGGCCGCGACCTTCGGCTCTTCAAGCCGACGCCCAGAACTGAAGTGCTTGCGACTGCAAACAGGCTAGCCAGTCCAACAAGAACACGCCGCCGACTCACTAGCCGGACGGTGTCGCGCGAAGTCGAGTCGGCAAGTTCATTCGAATCTTGAGCGTGGTCTTCGTTGTTGGCCATGGCAAGATCCTATCTACTCTTGTGAAGCGTTGTTGCGACTAAGCGTATCGCCGGATCGACCGTCAACGCGATGCGCCTGCCGCCCAACTACACTTTCTCCAGAATAAGAACGCGAATAGCCCAAACACTGCTCCGCCAAGCAGAAGCAGCGGCCAGATTGGCGCCTGCCAACGAGAGCTGATAGCGCGTTCCCGATGACTGCCCACAATCTCACCGTTAAGGTCGAGCTGGTATACCGCGGTACCGGCTGGAATATCAAACTCTCGAAAGTAACTTACAGGATGGTTGGGGTTCAAATTGCATGATTTGACGGTGCATGTCTGCTGCCACACTGCCACCTGCTCTGCGCGTGATTGGACTATTCTCTTGTCAAATGCAGTGCATCTCGCCCTCTTTGGAATCCAAATCGACGGGCCAACTTCTAAGAACTCCGTCGTAGCAGACTCGTAAATACTCCTGCTCTCTGACCTTCGAGGGTCAAAGACAACGCACCGGATCGGCAGCCAACTGCGGTCTGGCACAAGCCATAGATGAACTACACTGGCAACTGCCCCTGTGGATATGTTGCTGTGCCGGCATACCAGCTCATGGCACTTGTAACCCTCGATACGATCTTCACCCTCGTAGTCGATAGAGATACGAGTATTGCCGATCGCTTTCTCGCCCGCGAATGCGAGAATCGCTTCCTTGCCGGATAAATAGATGGACAACGGCACGTCGTAAGCTGCAGCCTGAACGATCATCATGTGCGGACGAACAAGATTCGCATCGTTCGTGAATCCATCGACTAGATTCACAACACGACCTTCCTTGGCGCGAGACTCGATGCCGTCGAACAACCGAAGACGGTTCTGCGTGCGGGGCGTATCGCCTGATGTGTCCGTAACGGCCTTTTCTACTTCAAGACGAAACATCCCCTGCTGAAGCGTATACGTCACAACGCTGTGCGAGTGCGTGATTTCTCTTGTGTTCTCTCCAACGAATTCGTACGGATCGCGAAGCAAGGTGTACGTCGTGTGAAGCGTTGCCTCGAAGTCCTCGAACAGCGACTCACTAGCCCGAATACCGTTGACTATGTCATCGGCGTCGATCGCTGCAGCCACACGATGTGAGCTACAGACGAGAATCGCAACCAAGACTGCAACGCGGGTAAGCATGAGTCTACTCAAGCCACGACCGAGGTAGCACCATCAAGGCTCAATATAGCGGTAAACGCAGCTGAGAACGATAGATGCCAAGCGTCGTCAATTCAGGGAAAGTCCCCAATGATTCGACTCTTAATCAGAGGGTTGAAGGTTCAAGTCCTTCAGGGAGCACTTTCTTTGAAGGCCGAAAGCTCGGCCGGTGGCACGGTCTCTGCCGTGATGATCTCTCCCAGCGTCAGGCTAGAGAGCCTCGTCGACAGAAAGCCTCGCTGGCGATCCTCGGCCGGCAAGCACTCAGTCGAGATACGTCATCCGCGCCAGGCTATCGACGCGGCGGGCTACGTGGCGCTCGCTGGCAACGCGGGCTTCGTTGTTCAACACGACGCGATGCCACACTTGCAGGTAGAGCGTGGCATGGTCGGGGTGCGACACGGCGCCGCGCACGAACGTTTCGTTGGCGTTCGGCCGGTAGATCCACTCGGCCAGGTGCGGCTTGCCGCCGGGGCGAACCAGTTCGCCGCCCGCCACGGCCTTTTCGCCCACGTGCATCATCGGCCGCGGCAGAAAGAACCACTCCCCCTGCCGCACGTAGGCTTCGGTGCGGCGGCGGTGCAGGCGATGCTTCACGCCCCGCCGCTTCTGCGCGCGTCGCACGATCTCAGGCTTGAGCGCTTCCATCGCGCCGCGGACGCTCTTGGTGCGCTCTTCGATCGGCAGCGTCGCCACGAACCAGTGGCGTTCGTCGTGGCCGCAGAGGTAGCGACCGATCGTGTCGAAGCGGCGGCTGCTGACGTCGAGCACCAGGTGCCGATGCTTGGGCCGCACGTCGGGCGTCTCGATGTCGAACTCGTCCGACCAGGGGTACTTGAGCTGATACGTCTCCTGCCCGGCGATCTCCTGCAGGCCGATCTCGAACACGCCGCCGAAGGTTTCCTCGATCACGCGGGCTCCGATCGCGCCGAACGCTTGCTCCATCGCAGTGGCCATCGGTCACCTCCCTTTCTCACAAGTCGAACCGCGGAGATCCGCCTCAGGACGCGCCCAGGCGCGCTCGGGATACAGACCCGGCGCCCAGGGATCGGGTTCGCGCGAAACGTCGAGTTCTCAGCAGCTGCCGACCGCCGTTGAAATGCTGGCAGATCACGGGGTTTCGGGAACCAGCTCGACAGTCTCGCCGTTGGGCAGCCGCAGCGTGGCCCAGGCAATTTCTTCGGAATCGTCGTCGGTGGTGACGCATTTGGCGGTCACCACGCCTTCGCCCTGGTCGCCTCGAACGTTGAAGGCGAACACGTCGTTGTCCGCTTCGGCCGAAGTGGCCACCCAGTCGATTTCGAAGCTTTGGACCGCGCCGACGTGCTCGACCAGGGCCGGGTTGTCGCGCAGTTCCGCCTCGACCTGTTTCGCGAAGACCGTTAGCCCGAAATAGAAAAACCCACCGATGCCGCCGCAACACACGAGCAGGGCCACGACTCCGCCGCCGGTCACCAGCAGCAGCACCCACGTCTTGGACGAGCCGGAACGGCCCGAAGGCGCTTGCTCGGGAAAGCCCTGCGGTGCAGGGAAGTCGGAGTACTCGTCGAATTGATCGCGCATGGGGCGTCAGATCCCGCGGATCGGACCCGCCTAGCGCCGTGGCATGCTTCGCCGCGGCAGCGAGCGCCCGCGAACTGGAAGAATCCGGGATGAATCAAAACGCGAATGGTCGGCAATATAGGCAGTACCAACAACCGGTGCAAACCGCCGCGGCCTGGCCATTTCGCGTGGCGGCCCTGCCAGGGGAAACGAATGGTTTGCCGAGCGCCGCGAACCTCTTTCGATCGCCGGATTACTTTTGCGACAGCACTTGCTGCCAGCCCACAGCCGCATTGACCCGCAAGCGGCGAGCGGGGCGGTGTTCCCTCGTGGTCAGGTGCGTCGTTTGAAGGAGTTAGCCATGGCCGGTCTCAGGGTGTTTGAATTGCTCGAGCCGCTGGAACCTCTCCGCAGCGCGAAAGCCGTGCTGCTGGTGTGGAACGAGATGCACTACGTCGTGCACGATGGCGAAGAGGTCGAATTGCACGACTTCGTCGGCGAACACGGCGAGAAGGGTGATCGCGGCTACTGCCACTTGTCCGATGAGTCGGGGCGCTGGGAAGTCATCACCGGGCTGTTCTGCCAGCCGTATCCGAAGGTCGTGTAGCGCGTCTCGCCGTCAGGCAGATCGGGCTTCCGGCGGACCGTTCGCGCCGACGCCGGGCGGCCACAGATCGGCCAGTTGCACGGCGTAGGCGGCGATGATTCCGCCCAGCACACTGCCGGCCACGACGTCGCCGACGAAGTGGTAGTTCATCAGCACCAGGCTCGCCAGCATCGGCGCCCCGGCGATGACCCACAGGGCCCGCAGCCGCGGCAGCGCCATCCACCACACGCCAGCGAAAGCGAAGATCCGCGCCGCATGTCCCGAGGGAAAGCTGCCCACGTTCTCGCTGCTGGAAAACGGGGCAAAGCCGTAGGTGCCCGTGCCGATTAGCGACGGATTATGGTCGAACCAGGTTTCCGGCCAGTAGCGCCCGCAGGCGTAGCCCACCGAAATGCGAAACTGATGGGCCGCCAGCACGCTGATGCAGGCCACCAGCAGCACCTGTTGCCATCGCGCTAGCGGGCGCCAGGCCCGATACACCAGCAGCACGGCCAGCACGATGGGCGAACAACTCTGCAAGAGCGGCGGCGGATACGTCAGCCACCGGAAAACGGCGAAGTGGTCCGTATCGTGCTCGGCCACGAAGAACGCCACCGGGCGATCGACCCAGAAATAGCAGGCGGCCACGATAGCGCCGCCGACGGCCAAGGCAACGCACGTTCGCCGCAGTAACTCGCGATAGCCTCGATCGTGCATGGCCGTACTGTTGCTCGCTTCGTTGGCGCACGAAAGCGCCCGCGAGACTCCTGCTGCGAGAATGCTCCGCCGCGTCTCCCTGCGGCGTGGGCACGATAGCGAACGCGCCCGTCGTGGTCAACGCGCGCAAGCGCACCGCAAGTGTGCTGCACCGGACGCCCTGGCGGGTTTACGGCGGGGCGCGAGCGCGTCCAAATTCGGAACCGGCTTCGCCGTACCGCAAAGAAATAGTTGACAAATAGTCGAATCAAGATAGATTGCGTACCTTTCGTGACCGGTAAAGTTGACCGACGGAATTCTGTCGCCGTACTTTGCCCGAAATCCTTTTGCCACGTGAGGGGGGAACATGATGCTACGTTCACGGATGTTGTTACTTGGGCTTGTGTTAGGGGCAGCGGCGGTCACGGCCAACGCGGCGCTTGCCGGCGGCAGGCACCATCGGCGCGGATGCTACGCACCTTGTGAGACGGCGGCGCCGTGCGAATCGTGTGCGCCGGCCGAACCGGAGATGGTGGAGAAGACGATCATGGTGCCGACTACGGTCACCGAGACGCGCAAGGTCTGCCACACCGAATACACCACCGAAGAGCGCGAAAAGACCGTCACCGTCATGAAGCGCGTGCCGAAGACCGAACAGGTCACCCGGGAGTTCACCGTGATGGTGCCCCAGGAAATGACCAAGACGGTCAGCTACAACGTGTGCAAGCCGGTCGTCAAGGAAGAGACCTGCGAATACACCGTCCAGGTGCCGCACAAAGAGACCCGCGAAGGCGTGCGAAAGGTCTGCAAGCAGGTCAAGGTGCCCATGACCAAAACAGTGACCGTCGATGAAGGTCATTGGGAAGAGCACGAAGTGGCCGCTTCCAGCGGCGACTGCTGCAGCTCGGGCTGCGGCCATCGTCACAAGCGCCGCTGGTGCGGGTCGTGTTCCTCGGGTTGCGGGCCATCCACCTGCAAGGTTTGGGTGCCCAACCTAGTCCAAAAGGAAATCGAGTACACCGCCTGCAAGATGGTCACTGAAGAGCAGCCGTACACCTATCACGTGACGGTTTGCAAGCCGGAAAAGCGGACCAAGACGATCCACAAGACGCACTACGTGATGGAGAAGCAGTCCAAGGAAGTCACCTACACCAAGTGCGTCGCCGAGAAGCGCTCGAAGACGTTCGACGTGACCAAGTACGAGTGCGTGCCGACCGAAAAGACGGTCAAATACAGGGTCTGCGTCCCGCACCAGGTCGAGAAGGAAGTCGAAGTACACGTCACCAAGATGGTGCCCAAGACGATCATGGTGCCCGCGGGCTGTGACGATTGTGGTCACCGCCGGCCGCGTCGCTGGTGCCGCGGCTGCTAAGCCGTCGGCAAGAGTTGAGCCACCCAGCCGGGGAACAGCACGCGTTGTTCCCCGGCTTCTTTTGTTGGCGGCGACCGTCTTGGCCGTGCTCGCACTGACGGACATCGAGCGGTAGCCGCACCCGCACCGCTGGTCGTTCCCGGTTCAAGCTGACGCGGGGCTGTTCAGCCGAGTGGCGGCATCCTTCACCACGCACCGCGCGGATCTGCCGTCGCAACGGATCATCGTCCGCGCTAAGCCCCGCGACGCGTACGCTTTCGCGTGCGCTCGACAGAATGCGCCCGCTCGCAGATGCCTTTGGCACAGCGCTTGCATCGCCAGGTGGGCGACATCATCGAGGCTGCACGAGCACAAGGGTTGTCTCGGGCCTCGCAACGATACCCAGCGAAGGAGATCCCCATGTCACTCGACAATTTGGCCGATGCTTTCTACGACGAGCTTCGCGACGTGCTCAGCGCCGAGAAGCAACTGGTCGACGCGCTGCCGAAGATGGTCGACAACGCCACGTCCAAGGAGCTAAAGGCCGCCTTCGAGGAACACCTCAAGGAGACCAAGCAGCAGGTGCAGCGCCTGGAGAAGGCGTTCGAAGAGACCGGCAAGTCGGCCCGCGCCAAAACCTGCGAGGCGATGAAGGGTTTGATCGAAGAGGCCGAGGAAATGCTCGAGGAGAGCGCCGAATCGTCGGTTAAGGACGCCCTGATGATCGCCTGTGCCCAGAAGGTCGAGCACTACGAGATCGCCACCTACGGCACGCTCTGTACCTGGGCCGAAGCCCTCGGCTACACCAAGGCGCTTGAGCAACTGAAGCAGAACATGGACGAGGAAGAGACCGCCGATCAAAAGCTCAGCAAGCTCGCCGAGACCATCAACCAGGCAGCGCTGGCCGGTTCGAACTAAGAGAGGCCCGCTTCGCAACGCGAGCACGTTCTTTTCGGAAGCTTTCCTTGGACGTGCTCGCGTTGCAGCAGAGCGAGCCCGCCGCCGTGCGGGCGGGTGCTATCTGAATGAACACTTGAGGAACGACTCCACCGGCGAGGGCGAACTGGGTGAGGACGCCACCGGCCCCTGGAACAAGGGCAACGGCTGGGAACTAGTCGGGCTAGGCGACGCGCGGCCGCCTCAGGAAAGGTGCTGGAATGTTTTTCGATGGCTGGGCGGGCCTGGGACGCACGATCGTCGTCGGCCTGCTCGCCTACGTCGCGCTCGTGGTGCTGTTACGTATCTCGGGCAATCGCACGCTCTCGAAGCTCAACGCCTTCGACTTGATCGTCACCATCGCGCTCGGCTCGACGCTGGCCACCGTGCTGCTCAACAAGAACGTGGCGCTGGCCGAGGGCATCGCCGCCTTCGCCCTGTTGATCGGACTTCAGTTTGCCGTGACCTGGACCAGCGTCCGGGCACAGTGGGTGCGGCGCGCCGTGACGGGCGAGCCGCGGATGCTCCTCTACCGTGGGCGCTTTCTCCCTGACGCGCTGCGGCAGACGCGCGTGTTGGAAGACGAAGTGCGCTCGGCCGTCCGCGCCTCGGGGAGCGATGACCTAACCTCGATCGAAGCCGTGGTGCTGGAAACTGACGGCTCGTTTAGCGTCGTGCGCCAGGACGGCACCGCCGTGCGTTCGAGCCTTTCCGACGTGGTGGGCCCGGTTCAGGAGCCCTACGCAGCCGTCTGACGCCACCGGCGATACTTCGCTTGCCGGGCCAGCCCTGACCGCGAGCGGGGCTGCCGCACGAGCGTCGCGTTCGCACAAACCATTATGAGCGACCAGACCGCGCGGCATAGCGAGGCGACGACCAGCGCAGGCATGGTAGAATGGCGGGATTCGCCCCTGTCCTCGTGCCCGTGCTGGTTTTGATGGCCTCGACACGTTGTCTCTGCCGGTGGTCCGCCCCCAATCGCCGCGTTGTCAAGTTGCTCACCGGCGGGCTGCTGGCATTCGCGTTCGTGGCGAACCCGCCGGTGCTGCGTGCCGAGGCGCCCGAGCTGCCGCTGCCGCGGTATCATCTGACCGCGCGGCCGTTCGAGCCGCTTGATACTCCGCCCGGTGCGGAACTCGACGTGCTGGAGGACTTGTGCCGCTACCTGGCCGGATTGCAGGACGAGCGGGGTGCGATCATCGATCCCTTTCTCGCGCGCGAGCATCAATATGCCACGCCGTACTTTGCCTATGCGGTGGGCGTGCTGCTCGACGCCGATCGGGCCGCCGACCTGCGCGACCACGGCACCCAGGCCATGGAGCACGCCACGGCCTGCCTGGCCGCCGGCCGCAGCGGCATTCCGGATGAGCACGGCGAGTTCTTTCTCGCCCCGCTGACCGAAGCGCTCGAGCTGTATCGCCCGCACGTCGAGGAGTCTGTTTGGCGGGTCTGGCGCGAGCGGATGCGCACGCCGCTGTTCGAGGTGATCGAGGGGCCGGCGAGCCATATCAATAACTGGCGCACCTATGCCATGAAAGGCGAGTGGCTGCGGGCTCGCGCCGGTTTGGTCGCCCGGGACGCGGCCGCGGCGTTCGTGGCCGATGCCTGGACCCGCCGCACGCAGCGCGAGCGGATCGTGACCGACCGTTGGAACCTGTACCAGGATTGGAGCAGCGATCCGCAGTCGCACGCCGTCGAGGCCGTGGGCCGCGGCAATCTGCTCGCGCTGCTGGCGGCCGGATACGACGGACCGGCAGCGGATGAGATTGCCGCCGCGGTGCGCCGCGGCACGCGGGCGTCGCTCTTGTGGCAGGACCCGACCGGGCAGTGCCCGCCCAACGGCCGCACCGACAATCACATCTTCAACGACCTGCTGTACCAGCTCGCCTTCGAAGTGCTGTCCGAAGACGCGCTGGCCCGGGGCGAGGTCGAACGCGCCGGGCAGTATCGCCGGGCCGCGCGCTTGAGCTTTCGCAGCATCGAGCGCTGGCGGCGCACGAGCGGAGATTTCGCCGGTTCGTTTTTCGTGACCAAGAACCATTTCGATCCTGCCGAGCGGGTCGGCTACCAGCCGGCCAGCCAATACACCAACTACAACGGCGCCGTCGCCTATCACCTGGCCGAAGCCGCCCGTGTGCGCTCGAGCGACATTGCCGAGCAGCCGGTGCCCTCGGAAATCGGCGGCTACGTCGTCGAGGCCGATGCCCGCTTTGCAAGCGTCGTGGCCAATGCCGGGGGCATGCAGGTCGTGGCCAACCTGCGCGGCGACACGGTCCCCAAGTACGGCGTGTACTGGACGCCGCTGGGCGTGGTGCGCTTCTCGCGCGTGGGGTGGGAGAGTCGCCTCGGGCCTGCCGACGGCGTGCGCGATGCCCGCAGCCGCCGCGCCGTAACGTTCGGGCCCACCTGGCAAGAGGCCGGTCGCTGGATTTGTTTGGCCGAGCGGGCCGACGACTACCGCGGCACGCTGGTCACCGAGTTCGTTCATCCGCTGCTGGTGCGTTTCTCGATCGTCTACCATTCCGTCACCGGACGCGGCGGGCCTACGTTTCGCCATCGGTTCGTGGTCACTCCCGATGGCGTCTTGACCACGCTCGAGTGCAACGAAGACCGGCCGTTTGGCGTCACGTTGCCCTTGCTGGTCGACGACGGCCGCCCGCTCGACGTCCAGCGGACATCGCCGGCGATTACGACCGGCTATCCGAAGTCGCCCGCAGCTTCGGGCGACCAGCAGTGCTTCTTGCTGCTCGACCCTGAGCCGGCGGCCCATGCCGAGGAGCCGATCCGCAGCGCGGTGGGATGGTTGCAGCCGGTGCGCGTCACCAGCGGGGGATCGCGCGTGTCGGTGTTCGTCTATCCGCGTTCGAGCGATGATCCACCGGCAGCCGACGTGCAGGCCAGCTTTCAGCTCCACGACGACGGCTTCGAATCCTGCTTAGGCAGCGTCCGCGGCGACGTCTACCTGGGACGCACTGCGGCAGGGGGATACGTCCGGCAACTCGACCTCGATCGGGACGGCGCGGCCGATCTTGTTTGCACCCCCCCTTGCGGGCTAATCTTGCAGCGCCGGGGTGCTCGGCCGGTGGCTGTGGAAGCCGATCGGGAGGCGCGGGTGTCGCTGAACCGCGTGGTACACGAGTGCCGGGCTTTTGAGCCCTTGACAATACCGCCGCCGGCCGAGCGCCCGCCGCAATTGCGCGATTAATTCTCGATATCCGAACAAAAGGCTTGCATCCGGCGTGGCATCTGCGAGACTCGATTGAGGCGGCCGAGAAGCTGGCTTGGCTTGTCCTTTCGATCAGCAACGTCACCCGCTCGCAGGTATTCCCATGGCGACCGGTGCCGATCCGCTACAGCGAGCGCTCTTTCTGCACAAGACGGGCGAATTGTCCCGGGCGGAAGAGATTTATCGGCAGATTCTCAGCGCCGATCCTCAACATGCCGAGGCTCTGCATCTGCTGGGGCTCATCGCGCATCAAGAGGGCCACCACGATCGGGCGGTCGAATACATCAGCAATGCGGTCAGGCTGTGTCCCACGCAGCCGGCTTATTTCAACAACCTCGGCGAGTCTTACCGGGCCTTGGGGCATCCCGACGAGGCGCGCGCCGCCTACGAGCAGGCGCTGCGGCTCAACGCGGGCTTCGTGCCGGCCCATTACAACCTGGGATTGCTCTACGGAACGGCGCACCCGCGCGAGGCCCAGCGGCACTACGAGCAGGCGATCGCCCAGGCGCCGCGACACATGCTCGCGCACAACAATCTGGGCAACGTGCTGCGCGTGCAGGGCCGGCTCGAAGAGGCCATCGCGGCCTATCGGCGAGCCTTGGAGCTTCACCCCGATTTTCCCGAGGCGCTGGCGAACCTCGGCGCGGCCTTAAAGGAGCTGGGTGAAACCGACGAGGCCAACCAGCATATGGACAAAGCCGCGAAGCTCTTCTACTTCAACATTTCGCACGAGTACAAGTGCATCTTCATTCACATTCCCAAGAACGGCGGCACCAGCATTAAGCAAGTGCTCGATCTACCCGGCGGCGGCCACCGCACGTGGCAGTTCTACGCCTCGCAGCACGCGTTTTTGTGGCAGAACTACACGAGCTTTGCCGTCGTGCGCAATCCGTGGGACCGCTTCGTGTCGGCCTACCAGCACGCTTGCATGAAGGAGAGCTACTGGCACCACGAGAACTCGCGGACGCACCCCGACTACAAGCTCCTCCACGACAAGACGTTTGAAGAATGCGTTGAAATCGCCTACCGCGATCCGCAGAAGCTGAAGCACGACTCGTGGTGCGATCAACTGAAATACGTGGCCGATCTGGGCACGCCGGACAAGAAGATCGTCGTCGACGCGCTGCTGCGACTCGAATCGGTCGACGAAGACTTTGCCCGGCTTGGCGAGCAGTTGGGCGTGCCGTGCGAGAAGCTGCCCGCGGTCAACCGCTCGCAGCGTTCGTCCGACTACCGCACGTACTACAACGATCGCACGCGTCAGATGATCGAGCAGCTTTATCGCGACGACATCGAGGCGTTCGGCTACAAGTTCTAATCGCTTGTGGCTCGGCTGGCGCCACGCTGTCTCGCGGCTGCCTGCTACGTCGGAGAGGCCGTGCGGCCTTGCTCGTCCGATTTTTCGGCGGGCAGCGTTTGGTCTGTCGTTTCGTCCGGGATATCGCCATCGCCGTCGGCGCTGGCCTGCCGTTGAAGTCGCGCCAGAGCCTCTTGCTGCGCGGCGGTGAGGATCGCCATGCCCCGGCGCCGCAGGCTGCCGATCGCCTCGTCGGATGCCCTGTCGCCGGCTTCGCTGGCGCGGTCGACCTGAGTGGCCAGCGCTTGCAAGTGCCGCCGCTGCTCGTCGGAAAGCGAGAGCGACTTGGCCACCTCCGAACGCAGCAAAAAGTCGGGGTGGGCCAGCCGTGTGGCCAGCGACTCAATCTCTTGCGAAACCGCCTGCACGGGGACTCGGTCGCTCGTCGCGGGCGCCGGTTTCTGGGGGGCGTTTGTCTGCCCGGCCGGCTGCCTCATCACCGCGGGGCGTGGGGCCCACTGCGGCGCGGCCGGCGCCTCGGCCGGCGGGCTCGTATTCGCCGCCGCTCTCAAGCGGTCGTCCACGCCCTTGCTCTCTGGCTTCTGCGGGCGCGCCACGACGCGCAGGTTGCCCTTGAGAGGCGGTGCCTTCTCTAGAGCCATCACCAGACCGAGGCTCACCACGCTGATGCCAGCGACCAGGATCAGGTTCGTCAGCATCGGCGTGCCGGAAGACATCATCGGCACCATCATCGACCGTAGGCGATCCCACGACAGTGCAGCGTCCTCGCCCACCGGAGCCGGCACATCGCGCAGCCGGGCCAGGTTGATGCGGGTCGGGGCCTTGCCGTCGGGCCGGTTTCGTTTTTCGAGCGGCTGCACGTTGACGACCCGCACTTCCATCCACGCGTCGGCGAACTGAAACAGCAGCGTTGCGCCCACGCGATATCCGACCGGCTGATCGACCTGCACGGCGAAGCCGCCTGCGGATTCGTCGAGCACGCGGGCCGGCACGTCGCGGCGGCCGAATCGCAGCCGCGCGTGCTGGCGATCTCCATTGACCGGACAGCGATACGAGGCGCGGAGATTATCGCGCGATGGATCTTTGGGACGAGGCGATGACACAGCAGCTTCCGCTTTGTATCGACCGGCCCGCGACGCGCTGACTGCCATCGCAAGAACTTAGACCGGCGAGACTACTGTCAAGCTTAGTTCACAATCCGCCCGCACGAAGTCCCGTCGCGCGGGTTATGCAGGCGGGTCGGAAGCTGCCGATGATTCGGCGATTCCGCACGGTGCAAACTCGCGATCACTCGGCTCCGCCGGGCGCGGCGCGACGCATGTCCGCCGGCGGGCTTATTCGGCACTGCGCTTGGCCTGGTACATCGCGCGGTCGGCCTGATCCACCACGTCGTCGGCCGAAGCCGCCGCATGCCCGATGGCCATGCCGACGCTGGCAGACACCTGGATGGGGCCGCCGGGCGTATCGATCGGGGCGTGCAAGTCCTGGCGAATCCGCTCGGCAATGCGATGCACTTCGGCCTCGCCCGACACGTTTTCGACCAGCGCCACGAACTCGTCGCCGCCGTACCGGGCCACGAAGTCGCCGGGACGAACGCTCGCCCGCAAGCGGCGTCCGAACGTTTTCAGCACGAGATCGCCGACGCGATGCCCCAGCGTGTCGTTGACTTGCTTGAAGCGATCGACGTCGATGAACAGCACGGCAAAGCCGACCTGCTGCCGCCGGGCACGCCGTTCGGCTCGCCGCAGCCGCGACGTGAACGCCGCCCGCGCGGGCAAATGCGTCAGGTAGTCGTGTTCTCTGGCGTGCGGCAGGCCGCCGACGCTGCCGTGCGCGCCCAGGCGCTTGACGATCGCCACGACCAGCGGTTCGCCGTCGGAATCGATACATTCCAGTTGCAGCTTCACCGCCGAGCGGCGGCCGTCTTTCGAAGCGTGGCGGGCACGCAGTGTGTCGCATTGCGAAGCGTCGGCGATCACCTGAGCGAAAACCGACTCCAGCCGCCGGCCCCGAAGTCGCACGACCTGCGAAAAACAAGTTCCCAGCAACTCGCTGCGCGGATAGCCCGAGGATCGCACGGCGGCCGCATTGGCATCGACGATGCGCAGGTCTTCGGCGACGAAGAACACCGGCTCGGTGACCAGGTTCAATGCCGTGACGATCGCGGCCTTCGAAGGTCGGGGTCCGTCGGCGCTGCGCGCAGTCGACCAATGCGGACGCTCGCTCTGGTCCGTCTGGTCGGCGATCAGCGAAAAACGGCCCGGGTCGTCACTCACAACTGCGAACCCTCGACGGCAGGTTCTTCCTCCCAGGCCGGTTCGCTCTCGGTCGCATTCGGCAGGGGAGTGGGAGCGGGAATCTCGCGGGGCGACTTCAGCTCGCGCCACACGAGCCGGGGGAATTGCCACGCGTCGTGGGCGTAGCGGCCGGCCAGCCGCTTGGGCTCGCTGGCCATGCGGTGGAACCATTCGAGCCCCGCTCGCTGCATCCAGCGCGGCGCGCGGCGCTTGTTCTCGGCCAGGAAGTCGATGGCCGCCCCGACGCACAGCGCCACGCGGGCCTCGATTTCGTGACGGTGCTGGTGAACCCACAGCTCCTGCTTCGGCGCGCCGAGCCCCACGATCAGCACGTCGGGCCGGCAGTCGGCGATTTGTTGCAGGATGTGGGCATTCTCCTCGGCATCTTTCTCGAAGCCGAACGGCGGGCTGTACGTGCCCACCACGTCGACAGCGGGCCACTTGCTCGCGATGCGCTCGGCGGCCTGCTCGGCCACGCCGGGTCCGGCGCCCAGCAGAAACACCCGCAGCCCGCCGTTGCCGGCCGCGGCAGCCAGCATTTCGCCAACCAGGTCGGTGCCGGTGATGCGTTCCGGCAGGCCGCGCCGCAGCAGCCGGCTGGCCAGCACGACGGGCATGCCGTCGGCCAGGATCAGCGAGGCGTCGGCATAGGCCTGCTGCAAGCCGCGATGATGATCGAGCATCACGACGTGGTCGACGTTGGGCGTGACCACGTAGTGGCACACGTCGTCTTCTCGCTCAATCAAGTCGTACACCCGGGCCACGGCCTCGGGCATCCGCACGCGATCGATCCAACAGCCGAAGATTCCGACGCGGGCATTCATTTGGTCACCTGTGAGCGCTTGCAAAGTTAAGGGGTGGATACGAGATCCGGCGCGGCCACGTCGGTCGCCAACTGGGGCGATTGGCCCGCGACCTCCAGCAGCACGTGTCGCATGGCCTCGGCGAAGGTGGGCACGGTGTACTCTCGTTCGAACTTGTCTCGACCGGCGGCTCCCATGCGCATCCGCAATTGGGCATCCCCAGCCAGGGTTTCCAAGGCGTCGGCCACGCCGTTGGGATCGTGAATCTCGGCCAGGAATCCGGTCCGGCCGTCGTCGACCACCGAGGGCACGCCCCGCCAGCGCGTGGCCACGACCGGTAATCCCACGGACATCGCTTCGACGAATACCAGGCCGAACGTTTCGCAGTTGAAGAACGTCGGCATGCAAAAAACGTCCGCCGCCGCATAGACGGCAAACTTTTCCGCGCCGGTTTTCACGCCGAGAAACGTGATGCGGTCGTCGAGATTCAACTCGGTGATACGGGCCTTGAGCTGCGCAAAGAACTCGTCGCTGTGCGGCTGGCCCATCACGTTCAGCCGGAAGGGAACTCCGCGGGCCGCCAGCAGGCCGCAGGCTTCGACCAGCACTAGAATCCCCTTCGACTCGCGCACGATGCCGGTGAACAGGATCCGCAGCGGGCGCTCGGGCGTCACGTCCTCGACGGGTCGGGGAAGCGTGCCCGCGGGGCATTCATCCTCGATACCGTTGGGAACGACGTATTCCTGCTTGGCTTCGAGCAGCAATCCGTCCTCGGGGTTGAGCTTCGAGATGCGGATCGCGGCGTCGGCGCCGTAGTACGCTCGCCGGTAGAACCAACGCTGCCATCGCGGCAGCCGGTCGTACAGCCCCGAAACGCCGCCAGCGTGAAAGTGCAGCACGGTCTTGTCGAACATCCACCGCGTGGCCAGCAGGATCGCGATGTCGCGATACATCGGCACCCGATCGGGCCCGGCCGGCGGATAGTAGAGAATGCGCGCGCCGTGAAACAGGCGGTAATAGTAGATGCGGGCGATGAGCGAGATCAATTCCACGATCTTCGAGAACCGCACGCGTCCCACTTCGTTCATGTGCGACGAGAAGCCCATCCGCGCGTGGAAGAGCTGCACGCCCGGCATGCGGCACTTCAGGAAGCGCTCGATGGCCAGCGACTGGCCGCCATAGGGCGGCGGCGTCTGGCCGACGACCAGCACCTTAATCACGTTCGTTCCATTCTCGGCCTGCACGCTACTCTCCTGATCGTCAATGCAGTTCGTCAATCGCCGCGCCGCGTCGTCGCCTCGAAGTCAACCTTAGCTTGTCGCGGGCGGTTCCTAACGCGCCACCTGTACGGGTTCGCGTGAAACAAATTCGCCTGAGGACGCCTCTGGTGCGGGTTGCTGGGCACCGGCCGCGCTGCCCAGCACCTTGCGATTCCGGCTGCGACGCCGCAACACGGCCCAACTCAACAGCGCCGGGCTGACAAGATTCAGCATCAGCATCGCATGCCCGGCCACCGACTCAGGCGCTGTCGCGGCGGCCCGGGCCAGGTAATAGCGCGAGAGCGACGTGCGACCGAGGATGTTGTTCTTGACGCCGTGGTAGCGGTAGGCCCGCGCTCGCTCGCGGCGCGGCAACTGTCCGAACCGCGGCATTTCGAAGAACCGGCGCTGCACTTCCAGCTCGTACTCGAGCATCTTCCGCGTTTGCGTGGTCACGGTGTTCGAGTCGTGAATGCGGTAATAGGCCACCGGTTGGTCGGCGTAGAAAAACCGGCTGTTCGCGGCGACGCGCCGCCACAGGTCGTAGTCTTCGCATTGCGCCAGCGACTCGTCGAATCGCAGGCCTGCTAGCGCCGTGCGGCGGATCATCGCCGGCATGAGAATGAAGCATCGCAGCGCCAAGTCGGCAAAGATGTCGCCGCTGGGCCGGTCGCCCGGCATGTAGTCGCGGTGCACGCCTTGCGGCCGGCCCGCGCCGTCGATGATGATCATGTCGCCGTAAACGACGTCCACCTCGGGCGATGACTCCAGCACCGCCACGCGGCGCTCGATGCTGTCTGTGGCCAGCAGGTCGTCGGAGTCGAGAAACACGATCGCATCGCCGCGGGCCTCGTCGAGGCCCCGATTGCGGGCGGCGCTACGGCCCTGGTTCTCCTGGTAGACCACCCGCACGGGCGCGTCGAACTGGGCGAGCACGTCGGCCGTGTCGTCGGTCGACCCGTCGTCGACGACGATGATTTCCTCGGGCACCCGCGTCTGATCGAGCGCACTTTGCACGGCCGCGGCCACGTAGTGGGCGTGGTTGTAGGTCGGAATGATCACGCTCACGCTCAAGCGCGCCGGTTCGGTCTGTCGCATGGAGACGATCTTCCTAGGAGCTTGTTTCAATTCGCTTCAGCCGCGGCGGCTCCAGCGTGGTTCGTTCGGAGCGCGGTCCCTGTTGCGGCACGATTTCACGCACCTCGAAGGCCACGTGGGCCAGCCCACACATTCCAAACAACGCCAGGAACCATGTCGCGCCGATCGTGGTTTCGGTCAGTCCGCACAGCAGGGCCAGCAACAGCAGCATGGCCGTGAACCCATAGCCGAGCCCCGGCGCACGGCGCTCGAACTGCATCGACCGGGCCACGCCCAGGAACATGGGCACCAGGCACAGCACGGCCCCGATCAGCCCGACGCTGAGCACGAGGTCGATATAGGCCGAGTGCGCCGCCGAGAGGTCCCAGCCCTGCGAATCGGAGATCGAGCGGATGTTGTCCACGGTCCAGAATGCGTTGTAGCCGTAGCCAGTGAGCGGGCGCTTGCCGACTTGTTCCATCAGTTCCTGCCAGAGCGGGATACGACCGGTGAGGGTCGAGTTCTCCTGGTCGACGCGGCCCAGGCTGATGGCGCCCGACCCGGTCTCCATCAGCCAGCTTCCCATCACCAACGCGGCGATGATGGCCAGCCAGCTTGCGGCCATGCCCCAGACCACCAGGCGGCCGAAACGCATCTGCATCGCCCACACCAACACGGCGGCGAGCAGCATGGCGAACAGGGCGGTACGCGAGCCGGAGAGCACGACGAATCCGGCGGCCACGATGGCCACGGCCCACAGCCACCGCTTGCGCTGCTCGCCGCGCGTGGCGAGGTACAGCGACGACAGAGCCAGCACGCTCGAAGCCGATGCCGACTCGTTGGGGTGGAACAGGCCCGCGAAGCGGTATCCGGTTTGCCACGGACGAAACGTGCCGTGCGAAACCTCGGCCAGGATGCCCAGCCCGAGCCAGATGGCCGAGCAGGCAAACACGATCCACACCAGTTGCCGCATGGATGCTCGCCGCGCAATGGCCAGCGCCGCGGTGGCTTCGCAGCCCAGGGCCACGAACCGGCGAAACGAGCCGGATTTGTCGATGGCCCACAACAGGCTGAGGCCGCACCAGGCGACAAAGGCCAGGCACAGCACGCCCAGCGCGCCGCGCGTCCGCAGGCTTTTTCCATCGGGCCAGGCCAGCGCCAGCAGACCGAACAGGCCGAGAGCGCCCAGGCCGAACTGCCGGCCCAGCGTGCCTTGCTCGGCACCCGATTCCATCAGCTCGGCGACCAAGAAATGTTCCTGCGTCGACCGGGCCCAGGCCGGGCCCAGCGGCAGAATGTAGGCCAGGCTGATCAGCGCCACGGCGGCGCCAACGAACAGCAGGTTTGCCGACGCCGCGCTGTCGCGCTCCGCCTCGGGCGTCAGGAACCCGGTCGAAGTGGTAATCGATGGTGAATACATAGGTGCCGTTTCTCTGGGGTTGTTCCGCCGCTACTCGAGTTCTTTCCGCTTCGCAATTTGTTTCACCAGCCGGGCCGGGCCGCGGGCCACGCGATACAGGGGCGAGCGGCGCACCGCCTCGCGCGTCGTCCGCCACGCCGAACGAAGTTGGCCGACGCCCGGCCGCAGCTCGACGCATCCTTCCATCACGTCGCGGGCGCCGTTCATCAGCCGCCGCTTGTAAGGTTCGGGGCCCTTGCCGAGATCGATGCGGCGAATTCCCAAAGGCTCCGCTGCGTACATCAGCTCGATCATGTGCATCGTGCCCGTCGAGTAACGCGAGAGCTCGGCGTTGTACGTTGGGAACCAGGGATGCAGCACCGTCGCGGAACGCATGCCGAAATTGATGGCCGCGATCGTGTCGCCCGCGTAGGCCACCGACAGCATCGGCGCGAAGGATTCGCCGGAGAATTCCAGGATGCGATCGAGCAGATTGCGCACCCACTCGAGGTCGAAGATATTGGCAAGGCCGCTCTCGCGGAACTGCGCGCCTTTCCACTGCAAGAAGGTCGACAGCACCTTTGAATCGGCCACGTGCGTCTCGAACCGCACTTCGCCGACTTCGCGGGCGAGCTTGCGCTTCTTCTGGCGGTACTCGCTCATGATCCGCCGGCCGTTGGGTTGCTCTTCGATGTACGCGTCGATGCCGCGGGGCAGGTCGATGTAGGGCGAGTCGAAGCTGCGCCACGCGTGCGGGGCGAACGCCGTCTGCTCGCTCAGCAAGTCGTCGAAGTGCCAGGCCGAAAGCCCGCAGCCGCGCACCAGCTCGACCGGCGAGCAAACGAAACCTTCCACGGCGATCACGCCGTGAAAGTCGGACAGCAACCCGGCCACGGGACGGCCCACGTTGCGCCGTCCGCGTTGAAACGGCAGGAATCCCACCACGGCGCCATCCTGCTCGAGCACGGCCACTTCCACGTCGCCGCGCACGTCGGCCACGGCCTGCGTGAACTCGGGACGGAAGTAGGGGCTGCCCAACGACGGATTACCACGCTGCATGTCCGACCAGGCCGCGATTTCGTCCGGCGTCAGACGATCGTAGCCTACGGTGCGCACCTGGAACGAACCGCCCGACCCATGCCCGGGCGGGCTGCCCGGTTCCGCAATGGCCCCATTTGTCACAGGAGAGGTCATCAGGAGGCCTTGGGCTGCAGTCGGTAAGTGGCCAGGAAACGGAACAACATCAAGCCGCGGACGACGGTCGCGGTCGACGCACCCAGCAGAGCGGCGGCTGCCGCGCCCAGGGCTCCCCAGGGGGCGACCAACAGCACGGCCGCCAGCAGCGTCACGCTGAAGCCGCACAGGTCGCCGAAGAAGTTTGCGCGCGGACGGTCGATGGCCCACAGTCCGTTGCCGGCGATCATGCCCAGGCCGCTCATCAGCATCGCCAGCGCCAGAAACAGCAAGATCATTCCCGTGCCCTGGTATTGCTCGCGGTAAGCCAACACGGCCAACAGATCGCCGGTGGCGGCCACGAACAGGCAAAACGATCCCAGCGCCAGCCCCACCAGCAACGCGGCCCGCGAGAGCACGCGTATCAGTTCGGGCGCGCCCCCTTCGGAGGCGGCCAGCGCCGCCCGGGGCGTGAGCAGATTGGCCACGCCCAGGATGAAAATGTTGCTTACGCCGACCAGCGTGACGC
>ERZ869936.75-NODE-75-length-135798-cov-8.174344_pt1 | contig 135798 bp, 98 predicted proteins | sample MGYA00520876_ERZ869936 | MGnify/ENA primary metagenome ERZ869936 (study PRJEB32218, sample SAMN09650985) | biofilter metagenome | isolation source: enrty point of leading RO module | place: Saudi Arabia: Thuwal, RO plant located on Red Sea | collected 2016-02-17 ...
TTTTTGAGAACACCAAACGACGCTCCGCTATCCCAATTACGTGGAGCTATTTAGAATGGCGGCATGAGCGCCGAGAGCCACGATTCGAAGAGGACGGCTCGACGCCGCTGGCTGCGATTCAGCTTGCGCGGTCTGCTCATCGCAGTCGCGCTGGTCGCGCTTCCATTGGCGTATCCGCTGCGCTGGATCCACGAGCGTCACGAGGCGATCAAAGACAACATCGCGCGGATGGATCAGGCCGGCAAAACGTCCTGGGACCTTTCCGGCGGCTGGGAGAGTTTTCCTGCCAATCCGGCACAGGCACCGTCGATCCTTGGCCTGTTCGGGGAACCCGGCCTGCCCGCAATCACTTTCCTGTATATCGTCGATGAGCCGCCGAAAGGGATGACGCCCGAGATGCTGCGTATGAAGTCCCTGTTCCCGGAGGCGACGCTCACGTGGTCCTTCGTCGACCGCAACGGCAACTTCTTCCCGGCCACCGAAGAGGACGAATAGCGCGGCCACCGCCTTACGCGGCGGTGCGATGCGGCGACGCCGGTGACGATCCCGTGTGGGCCAGCGCGTCGAGCAAGTCGACGGTGCGCGAGGTGGCCCCCAGATGCGACGCGATAACGTCGCGGGCACGCGCTCCAAGCGCCTCGGCGAAGCTCGGTTCAAACAAGCAGCGGCGCACGAATTCGGTGAGCTCTTCGCCGTCGTGCACCACGACCGACGCGTCGGCTTCGAGCAGCGCGGCGACGACGTCGCGAAAGTTGCGCGTCTTGGGCCCGAACGACACCGCGGCGCCGTAGGCCGCCGGCTCGATCATGTTCTGGCCTTGCCGCTCGCCCATGCTGCCGCCAACGTAGGCGATGGCCGCCGTGCCCCACCAGGCCGCCAGTTCGCCAACGCGATCCACAAGCAACACGCGCACCAGCGGATTGCCGCCCTCGTCGTTCCACATGCTGCGGCGCTCCCACACCAGGTCGCTGGCGGCCAACAGACGGGCCACCTCTTCGAATCGCTCGGGATGCCGTGGCACGATCACCAACCGCAGCCGAGCATGCAGCGCCGACAGCTCGCGATAGGCCTTGATCGCCAGACGCTCTTCGGGCTCCTGCGTGCTGCCGGCCAGAAAGACCACGTCGCCGGGATCGAATCCGGCCAGCTCGCGCAGCCGCACCGTGGCCGGATTGGCGCGATTGGTCTCGGCGCCGTCGAACTTGAGCGAACCCACCACGTGGACCGCTTCGGCCGGGGCTCCCAGTTGCACGAAGCGGTCGGCGTACTGTCGATTTTGCGCGGTGACCAGATCGACCTGCGAGAGCACGTGCCGGGCAAGCCGGCCTGCACGCTGGTAGCCGCGAAAGCTACGGTCGCTCAAGCGGCCGTTGACCACGGCCACTTTGGCCCCCTGGCGCTGCGCCGCGGCGATCAGGTTCGGCCACAGCTCCAGTTCCACCAACAACAGCATGCTCGGCCGCACGCGCTCGATCGCCCGGCGCACGGCCCAGGTGAAATCGAGCGGGCAGTAGAACACCGTGTGCTCGGCATAGCGCGTCTTGGCCAGCGCGTGGCCGGTGAGCGTGGTGGTCGAGATGAGGATGTCCCAGTCGGGATGCCGCCGCTCGATTTCCGAGACCAGCGAGGCAATCAGGCTCACCTCGCCGAGGCTCACCGCGTGCAACCAAACGCAGGGCGCGTCCGACTCGCGCACGGGCACCCGCCCCAGGATCTTCTCTCCCCAGCCGGAGCGGTACTTTCCGGTGCGCAGCGCTTGCAGCACGAGCCACGGCGAAACCAGCGCCAACAGGAGCAGGTAGCAGAGATTCAGCAGGTAGGGCATCGGGGAATCCTTTCCACCGTTGTCGCGAGGCGTGCGAGAGGAATGCCGGCTCCTTCCGGCGGGATCTTGTCAGCCCTTTCGCATGCAGCAGTTCTTGAACTTCTTGCCGCTGCCGCAGGGGCAGGGATCGTTGCGGCCCACGCGCTGCCCCCGGTTGCGGATCGGCTCGGGCTTCTTGTCGCTCTGCGTGGCGTCGATGGCGGCCTGCTGCTGATCGGCGATGCCGGTCGTGCCGGGCGATTCCTCGTGGATCGCTTCGCTTTCGACGAACCTCGACTTGGCTACGCCGTCGACCTGTTCGACGCGAAACACCAGATCCGTGACCTGCTCCGCGGCGGAATCCCACATCAGCTCGAAGGTACGCATTCCTTCGCGCTTGTACTCGACCTTGGGGTCGACCTGGGCATAGCCCCGCAGCCCGACGCTCGAGCGCAGGTGGTCCATCGTCAGCAGGTGGTCTTTCCAGGCCGTGTCGAGGATGTCGAGCAGCACCAGGCGTTCCATCTGCCGCATCTCGGGCCGGAAGCGATCTTCGACGAACATCTCCAGCCGGCGTTGAAGCTGCTCACGATTGAGCCGCTCGAGACTTTCCAGCGGCACTTCGACCTTCAGGCTCTGCCGCGTCCAATCGGCCAGCGAAGTCAGAGCGCCGTTGCCACCGCTGGCGATCGCAGCCGTTTCGCCGGGGCCGCACATGCCAAATAGCTTCTCGACTTGCTGCTGCGCCTCGGCCAACACTGCCACGGCCTGCTTCTGGTAGGCTCGGCTGTGCTCGACGAGCATCCCGCGAATCTCTTCGCGCTGGCGGCTCTTCAGGTCGTCGACGTTCAACTCGATGCCAAACCGCTGCTGTGCCCAGGCAGCCAGCGCCTCGCGGTCAATGCGTTTGTGCCCGTCCTGGTCTTGTTTGCTGAAATGCGACAGACCAACCAGCACGGGATACTCGATCTCGCGCTGCTCGTACACTTCGGTGGCCTTCTGGCGCACGTGCTGCTTGATCGCTTCGGGCTCGAGCTGGCTCATCTCGGCCGGGTCGAGCGCGATGCCGAACTTGTACTGCACCCAATTGCAAGTGGTGCGCACGCCGAAGTCTTCGGCCAGAAACGGCTCGCCTTCGCTCAGGTCGAGCTCGGCGATCGACTCGCGGGCCTTGGCGGCCATCTGCTCGGCCAGGTCGTCGCGGCCGATCTTCTTCAAGTCGCGGTCGCGCACGTTCAGTTTCCAGCGGGCGTTGAACGTCTTGGCCAGCGCCTCCCAATTCCACTCGCGGGGGTCTTCTTCCTCCGGAAGATTCTCTTCGATGGCCTCGAAGATTTGCGATTCGGCCATCCGCTCGGCCTCGTCCCGGGCGAACTGCGAAGCGGTCGGGTAGTCGAGCCCGCGGAAATCCTTGGCGTCGAACTCGACCGACATCCGGTTGCTGGCCCACTTGGTGAAGGTATCGGTGCCGTAATTGCGATCGAGGAACTCGTCGAGGTGCCGATCGATCTGGGTGTCGATCATCTCGAGGATCAACTGCTTGCAATTGGCTCCGTCAAGGATCCTTTGGCGATAGCCGTACACGCGCTTGCGCTGTTCGTCCATCACCTCGTCGTATTCAAGCAGGTTCTTGCGGATCTCGAAGTTGCGCTCTTCGACCTTCTTCTGGGCGCCCTCGACGCGGCGGCTGACCATCTTGCTGGTGATGGCTTCGCCCTCCTGGATGCCCAGCCGGGTCCAGATGTTCTTGACCCATTCGCCGGCGAAGATCCGCATCAGGTCGTCTTCGAGCGAGAGATAGAAACGGCTCGACCCGGGATCGCCCTGGCGGCCGCAACGACCGCGGAGCTGCAAGTCGATGCGACGGGCTTCGTGCCGCTCGGTGCCGATGATGTGCAGGCCGCCCAGCCCGACGACCTCCTTGCCCTCGACTTTCATGTTCTCGCGCTTCTCGATCTCGTCGACCAGGGCGTTCCACTCGTCCTGCGGCACGTCGAGCCGGGTGGCATACTTGTCCTGTAGTTGGGCCCAGGCCATGGTCTCGGGATTGCCGCCCAGAACGATGTCGGTACCGCGGCCGGCCATGTTCGTGGCGATCGTCACGGCGCCCTTGCGGCCGGCCTGCGAGACGATCTCGGCCTCGCGCTTGTGATGCTTGGCGTTGAGCACCTCGTGTTTGATGCCCCGTTTTTCGAGCATCGAGGAGAGCTTTTCGCTCTTTTCGATCGACACGGTGCCGACCAGCACGGGCCGGCCGTGCTTGCGCACGCTGGCGACTTTCGAGAGCGGATAGATCTCGCGCTTCTTGCCTTCGCGCAGTTGAATCTCGAGCGAGTCAGATTGTTCCTGTGTGATCGTGCCGATCACCTCGGTGCCGTCGTTGAGGTCTACCGCGTCCCAGCGATTGTGCAGCTCGATCTCCTCGGCGATGGCGATGTACTTCTCGCTCTCGCTGCGGAAGATGACGTCGGGATTGTTGATCCGCTGCAGCGGCCGGTTGGTGGGCACCGAAATGACGTCCAACTGGTAGATCTTCCAGAATTCGCCCGCCTCGGTCATGGCGGTACCGGTCATGCCGGAGATTTTCTCGTAGAGCTTGAAGAAGTTCTGCAGCGTGATCGTGGCCAGCGTCTGGTTCTCTTCCTTGACCTTCACGCCCTCTTTGGCCTCGACGGCCTGGTGCAAGCCGTCGCTCCAGTTGCGGCCCGGCATCAGCCGGCCGGTGAACTCGTCGACGATCACGATCTCGCCGTCCATCTCGACGTAGTTCACGTCGCGCTTGTAGAGGTGATGGGCCTTCAGCGCGTTGTCGATCAGGTGGGGCCACTCCATGTTGCCCGAGGTGTAGAAGCTCTCCACCCCGGCCAGTTTCTCGGCGGCCCGCACCCCCTCGTCGGTCAGGTGGACGGTGTGCTCCTTCTCCTTGACCTCGAAGTGCACGTCTTTCTTGAGCTGCCGGGCGATGCGGTCGGCCTTGCTGTAGCGCGTGACGTCGTCGTGCGCTGGGCCGGCGATGATCAGCGGCGTGCGGGCCTCGTCGATGAGGATGTTGTCCACTTCGTCGATGATCGCGTAGTACAGCTTGCCCTGCGCCTGCTGCATGTGCTTCGGATAGCGCTCGTCGTCGCGGGCCGCGGGGCGCATGTTGTCGCGCAGGTAGTCGAAGCCGAACTCGTTGTTCGTGCCGTAGGTGATATCGCAGGCATAGGACTTCTGCCGCTCGCCGGAGTCCATGCCGCTTTGAATGCTGCCCACGGTCATGCCCAGCCCCATGTACAGCGGACCCATCCACTCCATGTCGCGGCGGGCCAGGTAGTCGTTGACCGTGATCACGTGCACGCCGCGGCCGGTCAGCGCGTTGAGATAGGCAGGCAGGGTAGCTACGAGCGTTTTGCCTTCGCCGGTGACCATCTCGGCGATGTTGCCCGAGTGCAGGATCATGCCGCCGAACATCTGCACGTCGTAATGCCGCATGCCCAGGTGCCGACGTCCGCTTTCGCGGGCCGCGGCAAAGGCCTCGGGCAGCAGATCGTCGAGCGTTTCGCCCTCGGCCAGTCGCTTGCGGAAATGCGCCGTCAGGCCACGCAGCTCGTCGTCGCTCATAGCCTGAAATTTCGGCTCCAGGGCGTTGATCGCGTCGACCTGGGGCTGTAACTTCTTGATGTATCTGGCATTGGAGGAGCCGAACAGCGCAGTGATGCCCCGCTCAATGCCTGAGGCCAGCGACGCGAAGAAGCCCGCGATCGCCTCCCAAATGGCTTCCAGGATTTCCATACAGAACTAGACTCGTTCCGGGTGAATTCGAACCGGCGCTTGAGCAATTGGTCGCATCACTCCCGGGGGGGCGATTCAAGCGCGGACCAGAAAGGCGTAAACTTTGCAATCGCCGTAATTTATAACGATTATTACGAAGGGTCAATAACGGTTGTTCGCGGCCTCCCCTGGGGCGGCAGCGGTCCCCATGCGTAAGTCTTTTCGCCGCCTGATGCACCTGATTGGCACCTGATCCGACGCCATGCCTTGGCCCAAAGCACTCGAAACCGCCGACGTGACCGGACAGATGGTCGTCTTGGGCACGGGTACCAGCGTCGGTGTGCCGGTCGTGGGCTGCGGCTGCGACGTGTGCACCAGCAGCGATCCGCACAACAAACGCTTGCGGTGCTCGCTGGTGCTGGGCCTTCCCGGCGGCACCCTGCTGGTCGACACCACACCCGACTTGCGCACCCAATTGCTGCGCGAGAAGATCGGCCTGGTGCATGCCACACTCTACACGCACGATCACGCCGACCACGTCTTCGGGCTGGATGATCTGCGGCTGTTTCCCTACTACCTGGGTCACGCGATGCCGGTCTACTGCGAGGAGCAGGTCGAGGCCCGGATTCGCAAGTCGTTCGACTACGCGTTCGCGCACGAGGCGTCCAACTACGCCGGCGGCGTGCCGCAGATTGCCTTCCAGCGGATCACTACCGAGCCGTTCGAGGTGTTGGGGACGCCCGTGGTGCCCATCCGGCTCACGCACGGCCGCTTTCGCGTGTTGGGCTTTCGCTTCGGCAACGTGGCCTACTGCACCGACACCAACACCATTCCCGAGGAGAGCTGGCCGAAACTCGCGGGACTCGACGTGCTGATCCTCGACGCCCTGCGGCCCAAGTCGCACCCGACGCACTTCAGCCTCGACGAGGCGGTCGAAGTCGCCAAGCGTGTCGGCGCCAAGCGCACCTACTTCACGCACATGTCGCACGACCTGGAGCACGAGGCCACTAACCGCGCACTGCCCGAGGGCATGGAACTGGCATACGACGGGCTGCGGATCCCGTTGACCTAGGGTTACGAGGAGGGAACGCAAAGACGCCAAGTCGCAAAGAAGCGCCGGAAAAGAAGTACGACGTACGAACAGATTTGCGCTCATTGCCCTACCACTCCTCCCCTGCCCTTTCCATATCTTCATTTCTTCCTTGTTCTCTTCTTAGCGACTTTGCGCCTTCGCGTCTTTGCGTTCCCTCCTCGTCCGTTAAGCGCATGAAAAAACCCAGGGAGTTCATCCCTGGGCTTTGAATCTCGCGATGTTGCCCGTCGACGCTACCGTTTGATGGCGGCAGCCTGCGGCGTGCCGAGCATGCGGACGTAGTCGGTCGTGATGTCGAGCACTTCGTCGAAGTAGTAGTCGCGCTTGACGACCGGGCGGTTCGGGTCGTTCATCTCTTCGAACTCTTCCTGCTCGTGCTTCTCGGCCGACATGTCGCCCTTGTTCTCCATGAACTTCTCGCGCTTCAGCGAGATCGTCTTCTCTTCCTTCTGGGCGTTGAAGCGATCGATCTCCTTCTGCAGCTTCTGGAAGTCTTCCGACTTGCTGCACCGCTCGGCCGACAGCCGCCGCAGGGCTTGCAGCAGGCGAGGATCGACCATGTTGTAGTTAACGTGCTCGGCCGCTTCGACGCGATCGAACTTCATCGCGTAGTCGAGGCTCGATTCGCCGACGTCCAGCACCCCGCTGATCGAAGGCAGCACGACGTCGGCCAGCACGCCGCGATTCTGGGTGCTGTCGCCGTCGGGGCGATAGAACTGCTGCATCGTGATCTTGAGCGCTCCCAACTGCGGGGCGTTGGTCACGCCGCGGAACATCCGCTGGCTCAGGTCGAGCAGGCTCTGCACCGTGCCCTTGCCGTGCGTGGCGGTGTCGCCGACGATGATGCCGCGCTCGTAGTCCTGGATCGCGCCGGCGAAGATCTCGCTGGCGCTGGCGCTAAACTTGCTGGTCAGCACGACCAGCGGGCCGTCCCACATCACGCCCCGCTCGGTGTCGTCATACTGCGTCTTCTGGCCGTCGAAGTCCTTGACCTGCACAACCGGGCCGCTGTCGATGAACAAACCGGTGAGGTTGATCGACTCGGTCAGCGAGCCGCCGCCGTTGTGCCGCAGGTCGACGACCACCGCGTCGACGCCCTCGCGGTTGAACTTGTCGAGCAGCACCGCCACGTCGCGGGTCGTGCTCTTGAAGTCCTCGCGGCCGTTGCGGGCTCCGCTCATGTCCATGTAGAAGCTCGGCAGGTTGATCACGCCCACCTTGTACGGCGAGCCGTCGGGCTTCTTGCCGGCTTCGAGAATCTCGCTACGGGCTTCCTGATCGGTCAGCTCGATCTGCTGTCGCGTGATGGCATACACGACCGGATCGGGCTTGCCCTTGGGAATCACTTCCAGCCGCACGATCGTGCCGGAATGGCCGCGGATCAGGCTCACCACGTCGTTGAGCTTCATGTCTTTCACGTCGACGATCGGGCCTTCGTCGCCCTGCCCCACGCCGACGATACGGTCTTCGATCTTCAGGCGGCCATCCTTCGCGGCCGCTCCGCCGGGAATGATTTTCTTGACCAGCGTTTCACCGTCGGGGGCTTCGAGCGCCGCGCCGATGCCTTCCAGCTTCAGACGCATCTGGATCTCGAAGTTCTCCAGCGTATCGGCCGACATGTAGCTGGTGTGCGGATCGTACGACGTCGTGAGCGCCGTGAGATACATCTCAAGCAGCTCGTCGTTGTCGGTCTGACGCATCCGCTTGGCCAAGTGCTGATAGCGCTTGGCGATCTTGCCTTGCGCTTCCTTGCCGGTCAGGTCCTTGTCGAGCTCCAGATCGAGAAGCTCATACTTGACCCGCTTGCGCCAGCGGTCGCGCAGCTCGGCGTCGTTCTTGGCGTAGCCGATCTCGTCGGGATCGGTCACCATCACCTCGTCGACGCTGAAGTCATGCGGCTGGTAGACCAACTCGTTGACCAGCTTCACGCGCTCGTCGATCCGGTCGAGAAATTGCTGAAACACGCGGTAGGCCACCGTCGTGTCGCCCCGCACGGCCAGGTCGTCCAGCTGGTCGCGATAATTGCGCCAGTGGTCGACGTCCGATTGCGTGAAGAAAACCTTCCGCGGGTCGAGCATCTTGAGATAATTGTCGAGCCAGCGCTCGCTGATCTCGTTGTCCAGGGGATGCCGCGTCAGGTGCTCACGATTCATCAGAATCGTGATCGCCCGGGTCACGTGCTTATCCGCCGCCGCCGGGCCCGTGGGCTCGGCCGCCGTGGGCCGGACCAACAGCACCGCACTCGCCAGCACCGCCAAAACCAAGGCTCCCAGGATCCATTGCGTTCTCCGCAAACGGCTCGTTCCGGCGGTAAGCTGCTTCATCGGACATCCCTCTTGGAGTTTCGTACAGAACCTAAGTTCTACAATCGAAAAGATTTAACAAGGATCGTATACACCCCGGCTCCGGAATGCAAGATCAGCGACCATGACTCGAAAGCACACCGCCTCCGCCACATTGGCCCACAAGCCAAGTCGGGCGAAGCGATTGCGCTCCTCTGAATACTTACGACATGAGTGGGGAGTTGGGTCGCGCCGCCGCGGCCACGGGCTGCGAGAAAACGCGAGGGACACGGCGGCCGCTCGGGCCGCAACACAAGGTCCAGCTAGTGATTGATCGGCGGGAATTACCATCTGACCTGAATCAATGCTTCTCCAGGGCACGATCGCCTGTAACGGTTGCGCCGGGCCGCGGCTCCGGCGGCGCTGATAGCGTGTCGCGGGCCCGATCGAGTGCGGCGCGGGCGACGTGCTGGGAGGGGCCCAAACGCCCGGTGGCGATCCACTCGGTCTCCGGATGCTGACCGGCCCGATGGCCAACCATTTGAGCGATGCGGTCCAGCAAGACGCCCCCGAAGAGCAGGTGGGGCTGTACCACGACGCGGCGCAGGCCGGTGCTGGCCACGCCTTTGAGCATCTGCTCCAGCCCCGGCTCGGCCATCGCCACGAATGCCGTCTCGACCCGCCCGGCACGTGCGTCTCGAGCTCGCAATCCGGCGAACTGACGCATTTCGCGCGTCGCTTCAGAGTCGCGACTCCCTCGTCCCACCAGCACCAGGGCCGTCTCCTCCCCGGAGATCGTGTCGCGGCCGGCCAGCGCCTCGTCGTAACGCCGATTCGAAAGTTCGACGATCTCGGGGTGACATCCCAGATGGCGGCTTTGGCAGATGTCGATGCTGGGGAACGCACGGGCCGATTCGGCTACGGCGGCGGGGATGTCGCGTTTGGCGTGCCCGGCAGCGAACAACAACAGCGGCACAACGCACACCCGGTCCACGCCGCGCTCGACAAGCGTGCGAAGCCCGGTGGCGATATCGGGAGCGGCAAACTCCAGGAAGCACGGCTCGACGGCCGCGTCGCCCGCCAGGTCGGCGATCTGCTTTGCGGTGGCCAGAAACTCGTCGACGCCCACCTGCTCGCGCGAACCGTGCCCGACCACGAGCAGACCCGTCCGCGGGGGAAACGTGATCTCGGCATTGCGCGTTGTCATGTCGCCTCGCATCCGGCCCTCGCGTCGCTCATTTGCCCGCACGATCCGGTCCTATTCTAGAGGCCATCGGGCAGAGTCAACCGGCAAACGACGTTTCGCTCGGGGTACGACGCATCGCCGAGCGACGCACGCGCTCCAACATGGCGCTGCTGGGGAGGGGGCATGTTATACTGGCGCGAGCCGGCACTTGGGCGAGCGCCGGCGTGACCCCTGCTCCAGACCACGCTTTGCGAAGCGGCGCGCTTTGTGTACGTCTACCTCACCATGACCGTCGGCAGTCGGGCCGGCATCAGCTTCATGCTGGACCCGACCGAAGAGAATCGCATCGGCCGCGATCCGGAATGCACGATCACGCTGGGCGACCCGCTTTGCTCGCGCGTGCACGCCATCGTCTTGCAGCAAAGCGGCGTGTGGCACTTGCGGGACTGCGGCAGCCGCAACGGCACGCTAGTCAATGATCAGAAGATCGACGATGCAGTCCTAGCCGACGGTCACTCGGTGCGCGTGGGCACGACGGAATTCGAGTTTCATTGCGCCGACCAGCCGCCCACGCTTGCTTCGCAGGCCGACGGCGGACAAACCGAAACGGTCATCAAGAACTTTCCCATGGCCGACGGCGTAGTCGAGCCGCAGCCCTTGGCGGCGCTGGCCGACTCGCGACGCGCGCAAGAGCTGCTGCTGCTCTACCAGTTCAGCATTAAGCTGCTGGGCTGCGAGTCGCCCGACGAAGTCGTGCGCAACTCGTTGGAGCTGGTGCACGAGTGGACACACGCCACGGTCGTCGGCTTTCTGTCACTCACCGACCAGGGCGACTTGAAGCCCCGGCTCGTCGTGCCGCCCGACGCCACGCCCCACACGGTACTCAACCGCGAGCTCACCGAACTGGTCTGCCGGCAGAAGCAGGCCATCTGGGTTGCCAATCAGCGGGCCGGCGAGACCATGGACAACCTGGAACATTACGCCGACGCGCTCTGCGTGCCGCTGGTGCACGACGCGACGGTCCTCGGCGCCTTACACATCTACCTCGAGCGCGGCCGCTTCCGCCAGAGCGACTTCGATTTCGCGATCTCGCTGGCGAGCATCATGACCGTGGCGCTGGTGCGAGCCCGCCGCGAAGCCAGTCTGAGCACCGACTACCAGAACCTGATGGCCAAGTTGCCCGACCAGGGCGAGATCATCGGCAACAGTTCGGGCATGGTCGAGCTGAAAAGCAAGATCGCCCGCATCGGCCGTTCGACCAGTTGCGTGTTGATCACCGGCGAGAGCGGGACCGGCAAGGAACTGATTGCCCGGGCTGTGCACCAGGCCAGCCCCCGGGCCGACCGCCCGATGTTGTGCGTCAACTGCGCGGCGATTCCCCACGACCTGATGGACAGCCAACTGTTCGGCCACAAGGCCGGCGCCTTCACCGGCGCCGACCGCGATCACGAGGGCTACTTTCAGCAGGCGGACCAGGGAACGCTGTTTCTGGACGAGGTCGGCGAGATGACGCTCGAAGGCCAGGCTCGGCTGCTGCGCATTCTCGAAAAGCATCCGTTCCTGCCGGTGGGCGCGCAGCAGGAAGTGAGCGTCGATGTGCGCGTGATCGCGGCCACGAATCAGGATCTGGAAGCGTACTGCAAAGAGCGAAAGTTTCGCGAGGACCTGTACTATCGGCTGGCCGTGTTCGAGCTGCAGGCTCCGCCGCTGCGCGAGCGGGGCGAGGACATCGGGCTGCTGATCGATTTTTTTCTCGATCACTTTCGCCGCCAGCACGGCCGCCCTAATCTCCAGCTTTCCGACGCGGCCCGTACGAAGCTGCTGGCCTATTCGTGGCCGGGCAACGTGCGGCAACTGCGCAACGTGATCGACAGCGCCGTGGTGCTGGCCGAGGACGCGGAAATCAAGGTCGGCGACCTGGGGCTGCGCGAGCCGGGCCCCGACGAGATCGAATCGCTCAAACTGAAGGACTGGGAGCAAAAACTCATCGTCGAGGCGCTGCGACGCAGCGGCGGAAACGTGCCCGAGGCCGCCACCCTGTTGGGGATCGGGCGGGCGACGTTGTATTATAAGGTCAAGCAGTACGGCCTCACGCCGTCCGAAAGCTGAACATCATCGCCACGAACCCACAGCGAACCTCCATGCCCTTCAAGGTTATTCTGGGTTACCTCGTGATCGCCGCGATCCTCATCGGTCCGCTGGCGTGGATGGTATATTTTCTGCGCAATCCCTACCGGGCCATGCATACGAGCAAGCCCACCGCCGCAGTAGGAAACGCTCTGCAAGAACTCGACCGCATCACGCGACCGTCGATTCAACACGCTGCAGAAGCCGAAGACGAAGCCCAACGGCCTGAAGACGACGACATCGGCGGTGAATAAGACGCCACTACCGCGCGGCGGCACCATCGCGAAATCCCCTTTGCTGACCTTCCCGAATCCTCCGCAACCCTCGCGAGCCCTACGATGCCCACCCCCACACGCCCGCGTTCTTGGTTCATCCGAATGCCATCGATGGCTGCCCTTTCGCTGTTGGCCGGGCTGCTGGTCTCGTGCCCGTCGTTTGCAGGTGCCCAGGAGTGGACGCGCTTTCGCGGGCCGAACGGTTCGGGTCAAAGCGACGCCACGACGATTCCGCCCAGGTGGACCGAAGACGAAGTGTTGTGGAAGGTGCCGCTGCCAGGCGTGGGCAACGCCTCGCCCGTGCTGTGGGGCGACAAGATCTTTCTGATTTCTGCAGATCCGAAAGAAGGCACGCGCTACGTGCTGTGCTTGGCGGCCGACGACGGCAAGCTGCTTTGGAAGCGCGACTACCCGTCGGAAACGCACCACCTGCACCAGCAGAACACGCTGGCTTCCAGCACGCCCACGGTGGACGCCGAGCACGTCTACTGCGCGTGGAGCACGCCCGAGGAGTTTACGCTGTTAGCGCTTAAGCACGACGGCTCGCCATCGTGGCAGGCCGACCTGGGTCCATTTGTCAGCCAGCACGGATTCGGCACCTCGCCGATCCTGCACGAGGACCTGTTGATCATCGCGAACGATCAAGACGCCGACAGCTTCTTCATCGCCGTCGACAAGAAGGAGGGAACCACGCGGTGGAAGATCCCCCGCGAGCGTCTGGCCGAGCAGAACACGTGCTATTCGACGCCGTGCGTGTACAAGCCCCAGGGCCAGCCCGCCGAGCTGATCACGTGCAGCCGGGCCGAGGGCGTGGTGAGCCTCGACCCGAAAAGCGGCGAGACCAATTGGAAGGCCGACGTGCTTACCAGCCGGGCCTGCAGCTCGCCGGTCGTGATCGGAGACTTGGTCTTCGCCACCTGTGGGTCAGGCGCCGGAACGAACAAGTGCTTTGCATTGCGTCCCTACGGCGACGGCGACGACCCCGAGTTGGCCTACGAACTCGATCGATCGAGCGCCCCATACGTGCCCTCGCCGGTAGCCAAGGGTGATTTGGTGTTCTTATGGAACGATCGGGGCATCGTCACCTGCGTCGATGCCCCCACCGGCAAGATCCACTGGCGGAATCGCGTGGGCGGCAACTACTTCGGCTCGCCGGTGCGCGTGGGCGAGTACGTCTACTGCATCGACGTCGACGGCAACGTCGTGTCGGTGGCCGCCAAGGATACGTTTGAGCTGGGCGGACGCAGTCCGCTGGGCGAGACGTCACGCTCCACGCCCGCTGTTGCCGGCGGACGCATGTATCTGCGCAGCGAGTCGCACCTGACAGCCGTGGGACAGAAGTAGCCGACCGGCCGCCGTCTCGGGCGGGAAAAGCGGAAATTCGGTAGAATGGCGCGCGAGCCACTCGGCCGTTCACGTCGTAGATTTAGGTAGCCCAAGGCCGGCGGACTCCCTGTACCTGGCGAGCGGATCTCGCCCGCGCTCTGCCCCACGACCCGAAGGCCAGCATTCGTGCCCACCATCGCGGAAGCCCTGCAGATCGCCTTTGGCCACCATCAGCGGGGCGAGATTGCGCAGGCCGAGCAAATCTACCGCCAGATCGTGGCCGCCGAACCCGCGCACGCCGATGCCTGGCACCTGCTCGGCGTGGTCGCCCATCAGACCGGGCGCAATGACGAGGCCGTAGCTTCGATCTCCCGAGCCGTGGAGCTCGGCGGCGGGAAGGCCCCCTACTTCAATCACCTGGGCGCGGCCTACGCCAGCCTCTCACGTTTGGACGAGGCGGAGGCCGCGTTTCGCCAGGCACTGGCCTTGGGCGAGTCCGACCCACAGGTGCACTACAACCTGGCGGCGCTATTGAACCTGCAGGACCGCAAGCAGGAGGCCACCGAGAGTTATCGCCGCGCGATCGAATTGGCGCCGCGTTTTGCCGAAGCCCATTTCAATCTCGGCAACCTCTATCGCGATGCCGGCCAACTCGAAGGCGCCGAGCAGTGCTACCAGGCGGCCGTGGCGGCCCGGCCCAACTACGTCAAGGGCGGCATGGCCCTGGCCAACGTCCAACTGCGGCTCGGCAAACCTCAGGAGGCCGAAGCCACGTATCGGCGCGTGCTCGAGACCGATCATACGCATGCCGACGCGCACTACTGGCTCGGCTCGCTCCTGCAAACCCAGGAGCGCTTCGACGAGGCCGTGCAGCAGTTGCAGGCCGCCGTGTACCACAACCAGCATCACCGCGAAGCGCAGAACAACCTGGGCTGCGTGTTTCGCGCGCTGGGCAAGCTCGACCAGGCCGAGCAGTGCTTTCGCATCGTGCTCAACGAGCACCCCGGGTTTGCCGAGGCCCTGAGCAATCTCGGCTCGGTGCTGCACGACCGCAAAGAGCACGACGAAGCCGCGAAGCTCTTCGAGCGGGCCATCGCCGCCAAGCCCGACTTTGCCCAGGCCTACAACAACCTGGGCGCCGTCTACCAGGACCAGAAGCGATTCGACGAGGCGCTTGCTCAGTATCACAAAGCTCTGGAACTCGAGCCGGAGTCGGCCGCGGCGTTAATCAACGTCGGCTCGGCACTGCAGATGCAGGGGCGCGTCGACGAGGCGCTTGAGCACCATCGCCGCGCCGTCGAGCTCGAGCCCGATTCGTCCCGCGCGCATTACTGTATCGGCGCCGCGCTGCATTTCCAGGGTCGCGATGACGAGGCCCTCGACGCCTATGCTCAGGCCATCGAGCTTAAGCCCGATTACGCCGAAGCCCACTACAACCGCTCGTTCGTGCACCTGTCGCGCGGCAACCTCGCCGAAGGCTGGAAGGACTACGAGTGGCGATTCGAGTGCAAGGAGTACAAGGGCCGCCGCTTCGACGCCCCACGGTGGGACGGCTCGCCGCTCGCGGGACGCGCGCTGCTGGTCCACGCCGAACAGGGTTTGGGTGACACGCTGCAATTTATCCGGTACCTGCGGCAACTCGAGAATGCCGGTGGACAGGTGTTTGTCGAGGTTCAGCCGGCCCTGGCACCGCTGCTGAAGGCCTCGGGCTTTCGGGGCATCATTCCCGGAGGCACCCCCCTGCCCGGCTTCGACGTGCACGTGCCGCTGCTGAGCCTGCCCGGCGTGCTGGGCACGACGCTTGCGACGGTTCCCAACCAGGTGCCCTACCTGGCGGCCGAGCCGCGGCTGATCAAGCAGTTCCGTCCGAAGCTTCGCAGCTTACCCGGCTTCAAGGTGGGCATCGTCTGGCAAGGCAACAAGGACTACACCTTCGATCGCTTTCGCTCGATCCCGCTGGAGGAGTTCGCCCCGCTGGCGGAAATCGAGGGCGTGCAACTCTTCAGCCTGCAGAAGGGCTACGGCACCGAGCAACTCACGGCCCTGGCCGACCGGTTTACGGTGGCCGATTTGGGCAGTACGTTGGATACGACCGGCGGAGCGTTCATGGAAACCGCGGCCGTGATGTGCAACCTCGATCTGGTGGTCACGTCCGACACGGCCGCGGCACACCTGGCCGGCGGCCTGGGCGTGCCGGTGTGGCTGGCCCTGCCTCACGCGCCCGAGTGGCGCTGGCTGCAAGACCGCACCGATTGCCCCTGGTATCCGACCATGCGGCTGTTTCGCCAGTCGCAACAGGGCGATTGGGCCGGCGTGTTCGCGCGCATGAAGCACGAGTTGGCCGCCAGTGTCAAAAAGCGAGCCGCGGGCCGTTAGCGCACCCGTCGCACGATTCACCTTGGGAGAAGCACGTGCAAAAATTTGACGAATTCAACCGTCAGAAGGCCTGTCGCTACGGCCAGATGGTGTACAACTTTCACGACATGTACATCGGCCGCTCGCTCGACCTGTACGGCGAGTTCTCCGAGGGCGAAGTGGATCTGTTTCGGCAGATTCTGCAGCCGGGCAACATCGTCGTCGAAATCGGTGCCAACATTGGCGCGCATACGCTCTTCTTCGCCCAGCAAGTCACCAAAACCGGCGCGGTGATCGCCTTCGAACCGCAGCGTATCCTGTTCCAAACGCTGTGCGCCAACATGGCGCTCAACAGTGTCTCGAATACGTATTGCTTCCAACAGGCCGTGGGGGCCAAGTCGGGCGCAATCAAGATTCCTCCGCTGGACTACACCAAAGACAACAACTTCGGCGGCCTGGCGCTGGGCAGCTACGAGGTGGGCGAGCAAGTGCCGCTCTCGGCCCTGGACGACTTCGGCTTTCCGGGCTGTCACTTTCTCAAGATCGACGTCGAGGGGATGGAAAAGGACGTGCTCGAAGGAGCCCGAAACTTCATCAGCCGCTTCAAGCCGGTGCTGTACGTGGAAAACGATCGAGCGGAAAAATCGAACGAGCTCGTGCGGCTGATCGATTCGCTTTCGTACAAGATGTACTGGCACCGCCCGCCGTATTACAACCCGAACAACTTCTTCGGCAACGGCGAGAACATCTTCCCCAATATCGTTTCGCTGAACATGATTTGCATGCACAGCAGCCTGCCGCACACGCTGCAGGGCTTCGAGCAGGTGGAAGTGCCCGCCGCGGGCAGTTCGTAGCGACATCGACCGTGCCGCACTGCGCTTTCGCCTTTCGCGCGCGGCTGACAGTACCGCGTCTTCCCGCTTCCCCCTATCATTCTCGCCGCCATGTCCGACTGGGAATTCTGGATCGACGTTGGCGGCACGTTCACCGACAGCTTCGCCCGCGGCCCCGACGGCACGCTGCGTCACGCCAAGGTGCTCTCCTCGGGCATCGTCAAAGGCGCCGCCGGCGAGGGATCCTCGCGAAGCTGCATTCTCGACCCGTCGCGAGAGCACGATCCGCCCGACATATGGACCGGCTATCGCTTGCGCCTGCTCGATGCTGCCGGCGAGACGAGGAGTGAAACGACCGTCTCTCGCTTCGTTCCGCGCACAGGCGCGCTCGAACTCTCGCCCCCGCTGGCGAACGATCCACAGCCCGGGCAGCGCTACGAACTCGAGTGCGATGCCGGAGCGCCGATCGTGGCGATTCGCTACTTGCTGGGCATGCCGCTGGCCAACGAGCTGCCGCCGCTCACCGTGCGACTGGGAACGACGCGTGGCACGAATGCCTTAATCACCCGCCGCGGAGCCAAGACGGCACTGGTCACAACGGCCGGCTTCGGCGACATCCTGCACATTGGATATCAAAACCGCCCGCGTATCTTCGAACTGGCGGTGCGGAAACGCAAGCCACTGTTTGCCACGGTGGTGGAGATCGACGAGCGGATCGATGCCGAGGGAGGCGTGCTGGTCGCGCCCGATGCCGCCGCGGTGCGCGAGCAACTGGCGGGGCTGAAGAGCAAAGGCATCGAGTCGCTGGCTATCTGCCTGTTGCATTCGTTCACGCGCCCCGAACACGAAGAGATCGTGGCCCGGGCGGCACTCGAGGCCGGCTTCGAGGAAATCAGCGTCTCCAGCCGGATCGCCCCCCTGGTGAAGATCGTCTCCCGCGGTGACACGACCGTGATGGACGCCTATTTGAACCCCGTCCTCAGGCGCTACGTCCGCGACCTGCGCGAGCACTTGCCCGGCAGCTCCTTGCGGCTGTTGACCTCGGCCGGCGGACTGGTCGACGCCGATGTTTTTGTTGGCAAGGACAGCATCCTCTCGGGCCCGGCCGGCGGGGTGGTCGGCTTTTCGCGCGTGGCACAGTCGGCCGGCTTCGAGCGGGCCATCGGCTTCGACATGGGCGGCACCAGCACCGACGTATCGCGGTTCGACGGCCGGTTCGAACTCGAATACGAAACGGAGAAAGCCGGTGTGCGCGTGGTAGCGCCCATGATGGCCATCGAAACCGTGGCGGCCGGCGGCGGATCGGTGTGCGATTTCGACGGCGTGAAGCTGGTTGTCGGACCCGACAGTGCCGGTGCCGATCCCGGTCCGGCCTGCTACGGCCGCGGCGGTCCGTTGTGCGTCACCGACGTCAACTTTTTGCTAGGCAAGATCCCGCCCGACCGCTTTCCCTTTCCGCTCGATCAGAGCGCCGCCGAAGGCCAATTAAGAGCGCTGGCCGAGCAGATCGAGCGCGAAAGCGGGCACCACTACGAGCTGCTCGAGCTGGCCGAAGGCTTCGTACGCGTGGCGAACGCCAACATGGCCAAGGCCATCGGATCGATTTCCGTGGCGAAGGGCTGCGATCCGCGCGACTATCTGCTGGTGCCTTTTGGCGGGGCCGCCGGACAACACGCCTGCGCCGTGGCCGGTGAGTTGGGCATGCGGCAGATTCTTCACCATCCGCAGGCCGGGTTGCTGAGCGCCTACGGCATCGGGCTGGCCGACGTCGAACGGCACCGCGTGGCCGGCGTCTACGAAACGTTCACCGGCGAATTGCTCGACGAACTGCAGGACACGTTCGACCGGCTCGAAACCGAAGCCATCGAGGGCGTGCTCGACGAGGGCATCGCCCCGGAGCGAATTGCCACCGAGCGTTTTCTGGAGATCCGCTATCGCGGCGTGGAGGCGTCGCTGACGGTACCGTGTTTCGAAGGAATCCCGCCGCGCGAGGTGGTGACTGGCTTCGAAGCCGAGCATCGCAAGCTGTACGGCTACGTGCATCAGAACCGAGAGCTGGAAGTCGTCTCGGCGCGGGTCGAAGCCCGAGGCGGCTCGTCGCTGCCTTTGACGGTCACGCATCGCGCGGATCCGCGCGACGCCCGCGCGGAGGCCTCGACGCAAACGTACTTCGGCGGCCAACTGGTCGAGACCGCCGTGTTCGATCGGCTGCGGCTCGAGCCGGGCGACTGCTTCGTCGGTCCGGCGATCGTGTGCGAGGCGGCTTCGACGACCGTGATCGATCCCCATTGGCAGGCCGAAGTGCTCAGCGGTGGCGAGCTGCTGGTGACGCGGTCCGGTGCCGAACCCGACAAGGCCGACGTGTCGACCGAGGCCGACCCGGTGATGCTGGAAATCTTCAACAACCAGTTCGCCGCCGTGGCCGAACAGATGGGCATCACGCTGCGGAACACCTCGAGCAGCGTCAACGTGAAGGAGCGGCTCGACTTCAGTTGCGCGCTGTTTACGCCCGAGGGCGACCTGGTCGTCAACGCCCCGCACATTCCGGTGCATTTGGGTGCGATGGCTGAAACCGTGCGTCGCACGATTGCCGACAATCCGGATCTTCAGCCGGGCGACGTCTACGTCACCAACGATCCCTATCGCGGCGGATCGCACCTGCCCGACGTGACGGTCGTTACGCCCGTGCACGACGCTTCCGGCCGGTTGTTGTTCTTCACGGCCAGCCGGGCGCATCACGCGGAGCTGGGCGGGATCACGCCCGGATCGATGCCCCCCTTCTCCAAGAACCTGGCCGAAGAGGGCGTGCTGATCCGCAACTTCAAGCTGGTCGACGCCGGCAGCGAGCGGTGGGACGAGATGCGCTGCATGCTGCTCTCGGGCCCGTACCCCACGCGTAGCGTCGAGGCGAACCTGGCCGACATCGCCGCCCAAGTGGCCGCCAATCACCGTGGAGCGGGCGATCTGGTGCGGCTGGTCGAGCGCTACACGCTTGACGTGGTCACCGCCTACATGGGCCATATCCAGCGCGCGGCCGAACAAAAGGTCCGCCGGGCACTGTCTCGCATGCCGAGCGGCACGTATCCCTTCACCGATCACCTGGACGACGGCACGCCGATCGCCGTGACCATCACCATCGACGGCGAGCAGGCCACGGTCGACTTCACGGGCACCGGCGGAGTGGTGCCGGGTAATTTGAACGCGAATCGAGCGATCACCACCGCGGCGGTGATGTACGTGTTGCGGTGCATGCTGGCCGAGGACATTCCGCTCAACCAGGGCGTGCTGGCGCCGGTCGAGATTCTCATCCCGCCCGGATTGCTCAACCCACCCGAGAAAGATCGCGCCGAAGACTGCGCGGCCGTGGTGGGCGGCAACGTCGAAACTTCGCAGCGGGTGGTCGACGTGCTGTTGGGCGCGCTGGGTCTGGCGGCGGCCAGCCAGGGCACGATGAACAACTTGCTGTTCGGCGACACCACGTTCGGCTACTACGAAACGATTTGTGGCGGCGTGGGCGCGACCGCCCAGGTCGAGGGCGCCGACGCCGTGCACACGCACATGACCAACACCCGGCTGACCGACCCCGAAGTACTCGAGCGCCGCTACCCCGTGCGGTTGCGGTCGTTTGCGGTTCGTCGCGGCTCGGGCGGCGCCGGCAAGAGTCGAGGCGGCGAAGGCGTCGTGCGGCAACTCGAGTTTCTCAAACCGCTCGAAGTCTCCATCCTCTCGCAGCGCCGCGGCCCCTATCCGCCGTACGGACTCAAGGGCGGCGGAACGGGGGCCCTGGGGCGAAATACGCTGCACCGGGCCGACGGCACCCGCGAGCAACTCTCCGGATGTGCACAGTTCCGCGTGCGCGCGGGCGACGTGCTGGTGATCGAAACGCCCGGCGGCGGCGGATTCGGCGCCGAGTAGCCGCTTCCTAAGCCTCTGGCGAAGCGGGTTCTGGCGGCGTTTCGAAGTCGCGGCCGCGGCTGGCGGCCAGCAGAATCAGGCCCAGGCCGACCGTCATCATCGCCGTCGCGAGAAAGAGCGGCATCTGCGCCGACGTCACGCCCAGTCGGTCGGCCAGGGCACGATTCTCGACGAGCGGGATCCCGGCCATCGGCCCCAGAATGCGGGCCAGCGACGAGATACTCTGCCCGATGCCCAGGATGCCGCCCTGTTTCGTGGGGTCGCTCCAACGCGACAGCAACGAGTTGAGGGAAGGGGTCATGAAGGCAAATCCCGTCACGACCACCGCCAGCCCACCCAGGATCATCGGCAGCGAGTGGCTGCGCGCCGCCTGAGCGAGCACGATGAAACCGCCAATCTCGATCAGCGTGCCGACACTCGCCAGCACGGCCTCGCTGATACGCGAAGCCAGCGGGCGCACGAGCCCACCCTGTACGATGGCCAGCGTAAAGCCGATAAACGCAAAGGTCAGACACACCTGGCCGAACGTGAACTCGAAGCCCATGCGTTCGCTGCTGAGAATCAGCGATAGCGTCGATTCGAGGTTGGCAAACGAAAACACGCAAATAAACATGGCCAGCAACAGCACGCCTACGGCCGGCGTGGCCAGCGCCTCGCGCAGGGCCTGACGATCGAACCAGTGCCGCCGCGCCGCCTGGCTATTGGGCCCGAGGCTTTCGGGCAGCTTGAAGTAGGCTAGCGCCAGCGCAATGGCCGAAAGCCCCGCCGCCGCGTAGCCGGGTCCTGGCCCCGGATCGCCCCGCCCGCTCGGCACGGCCAGGTATCCGAAAAGCGGACCAAACGTAAACCCCAGCCCGAACGCCGCGCCGATCAACGCCATACCGCGGGTCCGGTTTTTCTTGCTAGTAACGTCGGCGATGTACGCGTGCGCCGTGGAGATCGTGGCCCCCGCCACCCCCGCTCCGACGCGGGCGACGAACAATAGCGTGAGGCTCTTGAGGACCGTGGCGATGCCGAACAAGGTGTAGAACACGACCGACCCGGCCAGCCCAATCATCAGCACGGGACGCCTCCCGATGCGGTCCGATAGCCGCCCCCACACGGGAGCGAACAGGAACTGCATGGCCGAGAAACTGGCCATCAGCAGCCCGATGACGATGCCCACGCGCACGTGTCCTTCTTCGAGCCCCATCTGCGCCGCGAAGTCCTTGGCGTAGATCGGCAACAACGGGATCACCATGCCGAAGCCGAGCAGGTCGATAAAGACGGTCAGAAAGACGACCAGCAGCGAGCCTTTGCGGGAGTCGGACATGGGGCCTCGGGTGGAGTGACCTAGCGAGCCGGCAGCAATCGAATCCTACTATTCTACCAGCGACCGGGTCGGCACCGCAGGCCCAGTTGCGCCTCGGGTGCAGGGGGCCGCTGGCCGCCGGCGGGGGCACCCTTTATCATTTGGGGCATGATCTTTACCACGCACCAGCAGCGCCGCGAACTGGAATCGCTTGCCGCGAAACAGTTGGCCGCGCATCAGCTTTCCAAGCTCAATCGCCTGCTCAAGGCCATCCTGCCCCAGAACCGCTTCTACGCCGACAAACTGGCCCACCTGTCGGCGGCCGACTTGCAGGATCCCGACGGCCCGCTCCGCTCGCACGACCAACTGGCCGAGTTGCCTTTCACTTTCAAGGAAGAACTGATCAGCCAGACCGATTCCCACCACCTCACGGCCAACCTAACGTTTCCGAGCCAACAGTACACCCGCTACCACCAGACCTCCGGCACGCGGGGGCGCCCCCTGGCCGTGCTCGACACGGCGGAGGATTGGGCCTGGTGGGTCGACTGCTGGCAGTTCGTGCTCGACGTGGCCGAACTCGAGCAGGGCGATACGGTCTTTCTCGCCTTTTCATTCGGCCCGTTCATCGGGTTTTGGAGCGCCTTCGACGCCGCAGCCGCCCGTGGCTGCCTCGTGGTGCCGGGCGGCGGCATGTCGACCTTGGCTCGCCTGGACCTGATGCGCACCACCGACGCAGTCGCGCTATTCTGCACGCCCAGCTACGCACTGCATTTGGCCGAAGTGGCGGCCGAGAATCAGATCGACGTCGCCGAGCTCGACGTTCGCGTACTGGTGCTGGCCGGCGAGCCGGGCGGCTCGATTCCGGCGGTGCGCGAGCGCATCGAGTCGATTTGGCAAGCCCGGGTCGTCGATCACGCCGGCGCGACCGAGGTCGGCCCCTGGGGATACGGCAACGCCGCGGGCGACGGCCTGTTCGTTAACGAACACGAGTTCATCGCCGAGTTTCTCTCGGTCGAGACCGGCACGGCCGCCTCCGAGGGCGAGCTTTCGGAACTGGTGCTAACGAACCTGGGTCGCGTGGGCAGCCCGGTGATTCGCTATCGCACGGGCGACCTGGTGCGTCCCAGTTGGCAGCATGCCGGCGACAACCGCTTCGTGTTCTTGCCCGGCGGTGTGTTGTCGCGCTCCGACGACATGATGGTCATTCGCGGCGTCAATGTGTTCCCCAGCTCGGTGGAACAGATCCTGCGCAGCTTCCCCGAGCTGATCGAGTACCGCATGACGGTACGCCGCCAGGGCGAAATGGACCAGATCGTGGTCGAAATCGAAGACCGCTTGAGCCAGCCCGATCGCGTGGCGACCGAACTGAGGCTACGGCTGGGATTGAAGGTGGAGGTGCAGGCCGTGCCGCTGGGCAGCCTGCCCCGGGTGGAAGGCAAAGGCAAACGATTCGTCGACGAGCGATGCCCGACCAACGGCAATCATTAACCTCGGCCGAACTGGCCAAAGCGACGGCAGCCGAGCTGAGGGCCTGCGTGCGCGCGGGTGCATGGACGGGACCCACTACGGGGCTGGCGCGCGGCTACGTGCAGGCCAATCTCGTCATCTTGCCGGCCGATGCCGCCGACGAGTTCGCCGAGTTTTGTCGTGCCAATCCACGCCCCTGCCCGCTGCTGGAGCAAACGGCGCCCGGTGATCCCGAGCCGCACGACGCGGCGCCTGGGTCCGACGTGCGCACCGACGTGCCGCGGTATCGCGTCTTTCGCCAGGGAAAGCTCGAACCGCAAGAACCAACCGACATCCAACACCTGTGGCGCGACGACCTGGTAAGCTTTCTCTTGGGTTGCTCGTTCACGTTCGAGAATGCCTTGGTGCGCGAGGGCCTGCCGGTGCGGCACATCGACCAGCAGCGCAACGTGCCGATGTACCGCACGAACCGCGCGTGCCGGCCGGCCGGGCGCTTTTCAGGCGAGCTGGTCGTCAGCATGCGTCCCTACCCGCCCGAAGCGATCGAGCGCGTCAGCGAAGTCAGCGGGCGCTTTCCGACGCAGCACGGGGCGCCGATTCACGTGGGCGACCCGCAGGCACTGGGCATCACCGACCTCGAGCGGCCTGATTACGGTGACGCGGTGACGCTCCATCCCGGCGAAGTGCCCGTGTTCTGGGCCTGCGGCGTCACCCCGCAAGCGGCCCTGCTCAACGCACGTTGCGAGCTGGCCATCACGCACAGCCCGGGCTGCATGTTCGTCACCGACTGGCGCGACGCCGATCTGGAAGCTGCCCGGAGCGAAGGGCGGGCGCCATGAGCAAGTTCCCCATCGATTGGTGCCGCGAGCAGTTTCCGGCATTGGCCCGCGAGTACGGCGGCCAGCAGGCCGTGTATCTCGACGGACCGGCCGGCAGCCAGGTGCCGCAGCGCGTGATCGACGCGATGGGTCGTTACCTGGTCGAGATGAATGCCAATCATGGCGGGCGCTTTCCCACCAGCCAGGCCAGCGACGCGATGCTGGACGAGGCCCATCGAGCGGCGGCCGATCTGCTCGGTACGCCCACTGCCGAGGGTACGATCTTCGGCGCGAACATGACGTCGCTGACGTTCGCCTTCAGCCGGGCACTGGCACGGCAGTGGAAGCCGGGCGACGAAATCATCGTCACGCGATTGGATCACGACGCCAACGTCAGCCCCTGGGTGCTGGCGGCGCGCGACGCGGGCGCCATAGTACACCGCATACCGTTTCATCACGAAGACTGCACCCTCGATCTGAACGAGCTCGATAAGCGTCTCTCGGATCGCACGCGGCTGGTGGCGGTCGGCTGTGCCTCAAACTCCGTAGGTACGATCAACCCCGTGGCAGAGATCTGCCGCCGCGCGCACGCGGCCGGCAGCCAGGTGTTTCTCGACGCCGTGCACTACGCACCGCACGCGCTGATGGACGTGGCTGCCTGGGACTGCGACTACGTCGCGGCCTCGGCCTACAAGTTCTTCGGACCGCACGTGGGCATTCTCTGGGGCAAGAACGAACACCTCGAGCGGCTCGAACCGTACAAGGTGCGCCCCGCGGCCGACTCGCTGCCCGATCGCTGGATGACCGGCACGCAAAACCACGAAGGCATCGCGGGGCTGCTGGCCGCGGTCGAATACCTGGCCGATCTGGGCCGACAGGTCGCGCCGGGCACACGCGACCGCCGAGAGGCGCTAGCTACGGCGTTTGAGCAGATCGGTGGGCACGAGCGAACGCTGTGCGCACAGTTGCTGGAGGGTTTGACCCGATTGAAGCAGGTGCGAGTATGGGGCATCGCTGACCGCCAGCGGCTTGGAGAACGGGTGCCTACCGTGTCCATCACGCACGCCAAACGGTCACCCCTCGAGGTGGCCGACCATCTGGCCGAGCGCGGCATCTTTGCCTGGCACGGCAACTTCTACGCCCTGGAAGTGAGCGAATCGCTGGGGCTGGAGCCCGAGGGCCTCGTGCGGCTGGGGCTTTTGCACTACAACACGGCAAGCGAAGTCGAGCGGCTGCTGGCAGCCCTCAGCGAACTGGAATAGCGACGAACGGCAATGGACCCGCGACCCACGAAACTCGAACGCCGCGACGGCAGCAAGCTGCTCATCGAGTGGAGCGACGGCGAGCGCCGCGAGATCAGCTTCGGCGAGTTGCGCAAGGCGTGCCCCTGCGCCACTTGCCGCGAGAAGCACGGCGCGCCGCCGGAACCCAGCGGCGGGCTGCCCGTGCTGTCGGCCGCCGAAGCCCGGCCGCTCACGATCGAAGGCATGCGGCCCGTGGGGCACTACGCCTACGCCATCGCCTTCAGCGACGGCCACGACTCCGGCATCTACACGCTCGAACTGCTGCGCAGCCTGGGCGAGCCGGTAGCCGAATAGTCGAAAGCTACTTCGACAACTGCTGCTGCAGTGCCGGGCCGATGTTGATACTTTCTTCCAGACCCTGCAGCGCGTTCTCCGCGCCGCCGTCCTTCTTCTCGATGATGTCCTCGCGTCCCAGGTGAATCTTCTGGTACACGTCGTCCGAGATGATGTAGTACCAGTCGGCGAAGCGGTCATTCAGTTCTTTGACCTTGTCCTGACCGCGCTTGACGGCCTCGTCATACTCGTTCTGCTTGCGCTTGTTCTCCTGGCGGATGCGCAGCTTCGCCTCCTCCTCGGGAATCGCAGGCTGAGATGCCGCCGGCGTCTCGGCCGCGGGCTCTTGCTCCGCCTCGGCCGGCTTCTCTTCGGCCGGCTTCTCGGCCGCCGGCTCCTCGGAACTCTCGACCGGTTCGGCATCGTCGCCTTTGTCGGCTGATGCTTCGACGGGCTCCTCCGAGGCCTCGCCCGATTCCTGCAGCGCGGTCTTCGTTTCGGGCACGCTCTCGTCGGACGACTCAGAGGCTTCGTTCTCAGCCGGACTCTCCTCGGCCTCGGCCGGTTTGTCTTCCTCGGCCGCAGGTGCACTCTCCTCGCTCGATGCTTCCTCGGTGGCCTCTTCGCTTTCGGCCGGCGTTGCTTCCCTCTCGGCCGGTTCAGCGTCATCAGCCGGTTTGTCTTCGGCCGGCTTCTCGTCCGAAGGCTCTTCGCCGGGGATGGGCTGCAAATCGGGCTTGGGGATCGCGCTCTCGTCGAACTGGGCCATCACGAACAGATAGCGGCTGGGGCCAGAGCTCTCGCTTTCGCCTTCCTCGCCCTCGGCGTCGGAGTCGGTCGAAGCGTCCTCGCCGGGCATGCTGGCGCCGGCCACATCGCCGAAGCGGAGCACGTAGCGGACGCCATCCTTGGTGGTGACGGTCGCCTGGCCTTCGCTGGAGTAGATTTCCGGCGGCTTGCCCGGCCCGCTCGGCACGGCCACGAAGCCGCGGTCGTGCAGCGACTGCACGGCTTCGATGTTGTTGAGGAATTCGTCGCTAACGCGAAGATCCTCGCTTAGGCCTTCCGGCTTGCGTTGGACGTTGACGATTTGCAGGTCGTCCAGCGCGGACTTCAAGTTGTTCAGCTTCGTCGTGTTCAGTTCTTCGTCGGCGGCCAGCTCCACTTCGCGGCCCTGTCCCCCGTCGAACTCCTCCATCGAGACCAGATTCCACTGTGCCTTAGCGTCGTCGTAGGCTAGTTCGATCTTGCTACGTTGATCGAGCTCCAAAACAGGGCGACCGTCGGGACTGATGCCCGTGCGGCTCGAATAGTCGTTCAGGCCGACCTGGCGAACGTCGAGTTGCGAGAGCTGCAACAGGTCTTTCTCGATCCAGTCGCCGAACTTCGTCGAAAAGTCGGCCGTGTTGATCTGCACGCGGTAGATCCAATCGCGCTCGGCCTCGCGGACGTAGTGCACGCCCGGCATGTCCTTGTCCTGCTTGCCGATCACCAGATCGGCCAGCGGCTTGTCGGCCTCGTTGCGGGCCGTGACGCGTGTGCCGACGCCCGTGGCACCTACTTTGAGCTTGCTCAGCTCGGGCGCGACGACGCCGTAGGTCTCCTGGTCGCCGGGCCGGTTGCTGACCACGCCGAGGATCTTCAAATCCATCAGCGCCGTGGCCGCCTTGGCCATGTGTTCCTGCGCGTCGGCCGGATAATTGCTATGCGAGGGGATCGACCAAACACCGTCGACCTGCTCCACCTTAAAGTCGCGAATCGCGGCGGTGTTCTCGTTGAACTTAACGATCTCCAGGCTCTTGGCCGCCAGCGGATTGTCGAAATCGGGAAACAGCTTCTGGCCCACGCGCTCCGGCACACTCGTGTCGGGCGGCGCGGGGCGCCAGGGCTCCCAGGCCACGAGCAAGGCGATGCCGGCCACGAGCACGAACACCAGCGTCTTCTTGGTTTCGGTGTCTTGCATTGAATGCCATCCTCTCGAACTATCGCAACCGGGCGCGGGAGACTCCCTCGCGCTCGCCGGCGCGGCGATTGAAGAATACGATGAAGGCCACGATCAGCGGCGGAATCGGGGGCAGCAGCACGGCCCACAACTTGTACGAGTCCTGCGTGCTGTGGACAGTCTGATCCAGCTTGCGCTGCGCCTCTTTCAGGGCCCGGTCGCGCTCGTTCTTGAGCGACTCGATCTGGACTTCCAACTCCCGCTGGCCCTGCTGCTGAGCGGCCAACATGTCGATCGTCTGCTGACGCGGATCGACCCCTTTTCGGTTGCGCAGCTTCTCAAGCCGGGCCTGGAACTCCGTCTCGGCCTTGATGCGGGCGTTGTCGAACTTCGTTTGGAACTTCTGGCGCGCTTCTTCAGCCTCTTGCCTGGCACCGGCCGTCGCGTCGAACACCCGGTGCAGCGTGCGGTGCTCGGGACGACGAGTGCGAATCTCGACGAACCGCTTGTCGCCGGCCAGCACGTCGAGCACGTTGAGCACGAACGGCACGTTGTCGAAGTGAATGTCCAACTCGTCGTTGGGGCCCGCCGCTCGCAGCGCGAAGAACTGCCCGTACAAACAGTCAATATCTCCAACCAGCACGACGTTGATTCCCGGCTTCTTCTCCTGGGCGTCGCCGGACGAGTCGTCCTTGGACGCGGCTTTCTGGTCGTCCTCGACCGGCTGGTCCGTCGTGTCCGACGTTTCCTCGGCGGCGTTCCTTTCCGCGTCCGCCTTCTTGGCATCCTCATCAGCCTCGGTCTGGGCCACTTCGGCCGACATCGGAATGTTCTCCGCGGGCAGATCACCCTGAATCTGAGCCGCCAGGATGTACGTGTCGCCGGTCCGTTTTTCCAGGTACGGAATGTCAGGGTTCATCTGAGACTGCCCCATGAACCCGCGCTCCATCAACTGGTCGGAGCGAATCGTGCCCGACTGATTGTTGGTCGTGCAGAGCCGCGTGAACTCGAGCGGAGACGAATTCAAGCCCGACATGCTGCCCGGGTACAGGAACAGCACCTGCTGCAAGTCGTCGGTGATGGGGTTCTCGGGATTGAACGGCTGCTTGGCACCGCTGTCGCGGTCGACGAAGACCCATTCGTGCGGCAGACCGGTCAGCTTCGGAAACGGATTGAATTCCTGCCAGACAACGTTCGAGGCGCTGAAGTCGACGCCCAACAATTCCCACAGCTCGGCGATGTCGCCCTTGGGCTCTGGCATCTGCCTTTGCTGCATGAAGGGGTTGTTGCCCCCCGGCGGCATCCGCGGCGCCGTCGTTCCCGGCACCTGCCGATTGAGGTACGGGAAGGGGTCCTCGAAGATGGCCGTCGGCTGGCCGCTCTTCACCGCGGCGATGAAGTTTTTCATTGGCTCGGGCCCCAGCGAAGAGGGCTGGACCGCCAGCAACACGTCGAACTCCTCAGTGATCGGCTTCGACGCGTCGACCTGCACCACCTCGTACTGCTTTTCAAGTTCTTCGATAATCTGTTCGTTCTGGCCCATCTGCATCGACTGCATGTCGAAGTTGGCGAACATCTGCGCGTCGGTGTTGAGCACGCCCAGCTTCATGCGCTCCTGCTGGCTGACCGTGGCGATCGAGCGAACCACTTCGTACTCGACCGGAATCCCGCGATCGAGGAAGGGGATCACGACCTTGTCCAGGCCGCAGGTGACGGCCAGCCCCAGGAAAATCTCCTCGCGCGTGAACGCCCCGCGCGAACGGCCTTCGACCGGTACGGGGGTAATGCCATACTGTTGTTCGGCCAGGTTGGCTTCCTCGCTGAAGGGTTCGACCTCGTGGCCGATGACGCGAATCTTGTTGCCGCCGAGGGCCTGAAACTCGCGCAGCGTGCTGAGCAGGTCCAGCCGCGTCTGCACGTAGCTCTCGGGCACCGTGGGGCTGACGAAGTACTCGATCACCACGGGATGCTCCGCATCGAGATCCTCCACTAACTCCACGCTTTCGTTAGACAACGAGTTGAGCCCCTCGGTCGTGGCGTCGAGCCGCAGGCGGTCGTGGCGGGTGAGAAATACGTTCAGCGAAACGATGACCAGGCCCAGGGCCAGAAAGCGAATTACGTAGTGAGCGATGGTGTTGCTGCCCTCGGCCCCGCCCTTCCAGTGCCGGCGGCCCAGCAGCACGACGCTCAGGTAGAGCATCACGGCCACGATCGACAGAAAGTAGCCGATGCTCGCGAAGCTGATCACGCCGCTGGCAAAGTCGCGAAACTGCTCGCTGATGCTCAACTGCTTCAGCGGTCGCAGCCAGGCCCAATCGGGCATCGAGCCGGCGAAGGCCAGCGGGGCGTTGAACAGGGCGCCTAAGATGAACCCCACGGTGAGATTGCTGGTGAGGAACGAGGCCACCATGCCGATCGCCAGCATGGCCAGACCCACAATCCAGTAGCCGAAATAGGTTCCCAAAAGCAGGCCCAGGTCGGGCGAGCCGAGACTGATCAGCACGAGGTAGTTCGACACCAGCGAGAAGAGCAGCGAGACCGTGTAGATGGCCACGGCCGCCAGGTACTTGCCGAGCACGACGTCGAAGTCGCCGGCCGGAATCGTGAGCAACAACTCATCGGTCCCCTGCCTGCGCTCTTCGGCCCAGATGCTCATCGTGATCGCCGGCACGAACACCAGCAGGATGTAGGGCAGGTATTCGTTGAGCTGGTCGAGATTGGCCAAGTTGGCGTTGAAGAACTCGTTGGGCCAAAACGCGGCGAACGAACTGAGCAGGACGAATACGCAAATAAAGACGTAACCCGTCGGGTTGGCGAAGTAGCTGACGAAGTTCCGTTTGAAGATCGCCTGAATGACGTGGAAGTTCATGGCTCAAACCTGAAGGTATGTTCGGTCGGTTTGCTGTTGGTGTGGCTTCGCGTGTGTTCCGCTGGCGGTTGCGGATGCGGCGCGATGCGCGAGGACGCAAGCTCTTACGCCTCGGTGGCCGACAATTCGTGAAATCGTTCGTCCAGGTCGCGGCCGTCGGCTTTCAACTCCGACACCGGACCATCGAATACCAGGCGCCCCTCGTTGATGAACAGCACGCGACTGGCGATGGCTTCGACTTCCTGCAAGATGTGCGTCGACAGCAGAATCGTCTTGCTCTCGCCCAGGGTGCGGATCGTATCGCGCACGTCGCGGATCTGGTTGGGATCGAGCCCGGCAGTGGGCTCGTCAAGAATCAGCACGTCGGGTTCGTGCAGCAGCACCTGCGCCATGCCCACGCGCTGGCGATACCCTTTGGAGAGCTTGCCGATGGCCTTGCCGATCACCGCTCCCAGGTCACACAGTTCGACGACCGCGTCGATCCGCTGGCGGCGGCGCCCCGGCGGCAGCCCCCGCGCGTCGGCAAAGAATTCGAGTAGCGAGCGGGGGGTCATGTCCGGATACAACGGGCCGTTTTCCGGCAGATACCCCAGACGGGCCGAACCGGCCAGGCGGTCGTCGGCCATGTCGTGGCCGGCGATACGGGCCACGCCGCGCGACGGGGCCAGGTACCCGGTCAAGAGCTTCATCGTCGTGCTCTTGCCCGCGCCGTTGGGCCCCAGAAACGCGACGACCTGCCCCTGAGGGATCGAGAACGAAACGTCTTCGACGGCAGCAAAATCGCCATAGTACTTGGCCAATCCGACGGCCTCGATCATGGCCGGACCCTGCTGTTGACTCATAGATCGCTTCTCCCTGTGCTTCGATGCGGGTGCCAAACCCGGGGGACAGCCGCGGTCTTGCCGACCAGACGCCCGCCAGTTTCCGAGCGCTTGGCGGTCCGAGCCGCCCTGCCGGTGCGGGTTGGGGGGGCGGATTCTGCCCTCCGAAAGCGCCTAGAAGGTACTACGAACGTAGCTTCCCTGTCCAGACTACGAAGTTCGCGGTCGCTTGGATCGCTCCGAAGCGAAAAAAGCGGCTGAGGGGCCCTGAAATCGGGCGCAGTCACGCGGCATTGCCAATGGCGGGCTCACTCGGACCGCCGAAACGCGATACGCCGCTTCCAGTGCTCGTTGTCGGTCTGGGGAAAGTCGATCCGCTGGTGCACGCCCCGCGACTCCTCGCGCTGGCGGGCCGCCTCGATCACGACCCGAGCCACGGTAAGCATGTTTTGCAGCTCCCAGCCGTCGGGGTCCGCGAACTGCCGGGCCAGAACGTACTCGCACCAGCGATCGATGTTGCCGGCCGCTTCGGCCAGGGGATCACCCTCGCGGCGCACCCCCGCGGAGCGCCAGACCAGGCTCTTGAGCGAGTTACGAATGTCGGCCAGGTCCAACAACTCGGCGGCCGGGTCGCGCGGCGGGTTAATCATCGGCACAACGCAAAAGGCATCGCGCTGACCGGCGGCTTCGCGCGCCGCTCCGACGCCCGCGTGCGCGCCGTACACCAGACCTTCCAGCAGACTGTTTGAGGCCAGGCGATTCGCGCCGTGCAGCCCGCTGGAGGTGCATTCGCCGGCGGCCCATAGCCCGGGCAGCGTCGTGCGTCCTTCTTTGTCGACCGTCACGCCGCCGATCATGTAGTGCGCGCCGGGACGCACGGGAATGCGATCGCGCGTGATGTCGACGGCAAACTCGGCACAGCGGGCGGCGATTCCCGGGAAGCGTTTCCGCACCGCCGCGGGATCGAGATGCGTGACGTCGAGATAGACGTTGGGGTGCTGCGTCAGCTCCATCTGCGTGACGATCGCGCGGCTTACGATGTCGCGTGGGGCCAGTTCCCCGCGCTCGTCGTAGTCCTGCATGAAGCGGTAGCCGTTGCGGTCGACCAGCCGGGCGCCTTCGCCGCGCATGGCCTCGGTGATCAGGCTGCGGCTGCTGCCGGCAATGTAAAGCACGGTGGGATGGAACTGCACGAACTCCATGTCGCGCAGTTCGGCTCCGGCCCGAAAGGCGATGGCCAGCCCGTCGCCGGTGGCTACTTCGGGATTGGTGGTTTCGCGATAGATCTGCCCTGCGCCGCCGGTGCACAGGATTGTCTGCTTGGCCCACACGAACGTCTTGCCGTGCTGCCGATTCCAGACCAGGGCCCCGCGGCACTGCTCCTCGTGCGTGAGCAGGTCGAGGGTGTAGGCGTTCTCCCACGTCTCGATATTGGGCATGCCGCAGGCCCGGTCGATCACGGCCCGCATGACTTCCTTGCCCGTGGCATCGCCCAGCGCATGCACGATGCGGTGGTGGCTGTGTCCGCCCTCGCGGCCTAGCGCCAGCCCACCGGGCACCTGGTCGAACCGCGTTCCCCACTCGATCAGCTCGGTGATGCGCTCCGGCGCTTCGTGCACGACCATCTCGACCACTTCGGGGTCACACAACTCGCCGCCCGCGGTGAGCGTGTCGGCAATATGGTCCTCGAAGCGGTCCTCGGGATCGATCACGCCGGCGATACCGCCTTGCGCGTAGTTGCTATTGGATTGCCGCAAGTCGCCCTTGGTGATCACCAGCACCGACTGATCGGCCGGCACGGCCAACGCGGCTCGCAGTCCGGCCAGTCCGCCGCCGATCACGAGCACGTCGGCAAAGCGGTGCGGTACACGTTTGGGATGAAAAGCAACCGCGTAGCGAGGAGTGCGCTCGAGCATGCGCCAACCTTATTTGCCAACAGATGGAGAGCCACACTGGGAGCCACCGGCACGGGCCCTCTATCGTAGCGTGCGGCCGCCGGCGCGGCTATTTCCCGGACCGGGCCGTGCCCTGGGTATAGGCTTTGAAGGCCTCGCTGTATTCCGGCGGCGGGGCCGTGCGGCGCGACTCCTTGTAACCCCGCGATTGATCGTCGCGCGCCGAATTACTCGAGAGTGCCGAGCCCTGCGGCCGCAGCCCCAGGCTCCGCAACGTCTCGTCCAACTCGCGCCGGGCGCCGCCTGTCTGCGGGCCCTCGGCGCGTGCTTTTTGCCGCATCGATTCCCATCGCTTGACGAATTGCTCGGCTTCCTGCCGCGTCCAGCCCAGATTGTCGAGCAAGTCCTGATCGGGCTGGTCCTTGGCCAGTTCGTTCTTCAAGTGATCCAGTGCCAGATCCGTGGCTTTCTTGGCGTAGTCGAGATTGGCGTCGTCGGAGACGTCTTCGCTGGGCTTCCATTCGCGCTTCGGCGGTGGTTGCTGCGCCTGGCCGCGTCCGCCGGTCGGATCGTCGCCGGCGCTTCCAGAGCCCGGCGATCCCTGATTCGCGTCGGAGGAGGAACCCTCCGAAGAAGCTGAGTCGTCGGATGGTTGCTGCGAAGTGTTGTCGCCCTGGGGCGCGCCGCCCATCGGGTTGTCTTCCGACGCACCTTGGCGCGACCCTTCGCCCTGCTGGTTGCCGCTGCGGCCGGTCTTTTGATCGCTCTGGCGATCGTCGCCCGCGCGGTCGGAGGACTCGCCGTCGCCGGCCTGCTCCGATTGCCCGGCGCCTTCGTCGGCGGCCGTGTTCTGTCCGGCGCCGCCGGTACCGGGCTTGTTCGATTTCTGTCCGCCGCCGCGCTGGCCGCCGCCGGAGCGATCGCCGTCTTCCTGGCCCTCGGAGTCAGACTCGTGCTTGCTTTGCGAGGGGGATTGTTCCTGCTGATTGTCGCGCGTCGACTCCGATGGCTCGCCGCCGGGCTGCTGGCTCTTGCGGCGCGGGCGGCTCTGTTCTTGCGGAGCGGGGCTGCCCTTGTTTTCGTTCGTGCTTTGGCCGGCGCCGCTTTCACCCTTCTCCTGCTGGCCGTCGCCGCCGCGTGCGTCGGGACGTTGCTCGCCATCTTGTGCGGGCTGCTGATCGGGGCTGCGCGTGGGATCGTCTTTCGATTGCCCGCCCTGCCCCTGGGTCGCAGGATCTTGCGGCGAGCCGTCGGGCCGGGTGTTGTTGTCGCGGGTACCACCCGCGCGCGGGTCCTGCTCTTTGGGGCCGGGTTGCTCGCTGGGCTGGGTTTCGCTTCCCTCGTCGCCACCGCCCTGCTGCCGCTGCGCGTTGTCGGGATCGCCGCGCCGATCGCCAGCCTCGCGCTGCTCGCCGGTTTGGCCCTGGCCCGATTCGTCGCTGGCCTGACGGTCCTGATCGCCGGACTTGTCTCCGCCGGCCTGTTGTTCCTGGCCGGTCGGCTCCTGGCCCTGCTGGCGGTCGCCGGGTTCGGAGCCTCGCTGCGAAGCGTTTTCGTCGCCCTGCCGCGAACCCTCGGGCGTGCCCTGCTGGCCGCCGGGTTGCTCCTGGTTTTCTCCGGGCTGTTGTTGGCCACGATCTTGGCCGCGCTCTCCCTGCTGTTCGCGGCCTTGTTGACCCTGCGCCTCCTGGCCGCCATCGCGGCGTTGCTGCGACGAGTCGCCCTCGCCCGGCTCGCCGCGCTGTTGGTCCGAACGATCCGTATCGGGCCGTTGCCCCCGGGCGTTGTCTCCCGGCTCACCCTGGTCGCCGCGCTGCTGGTCCTGCTGACGATCGGGGTCGCGCTGGTCTGAAGAAGACTCTCTCTGCTGGCCATCGTCGCCACGCTGTTCGCGCTGCTGCTGGTCGCGCTGTTGCCCGCGATCGTCGTAGTTGCCTTGCTGCCCGCGATCGGAGGAATCGTCCGCCGCGTCGCGCTGCTGGTCGCGGTGCTGTAGGATGCGATCGAACGCGTCGCCGTCGCTCGTGCCGTCGGAGGGTACGCCCTCGTCGGTGCCGCCCTGCTGGCCGTCGCCCGACTCGCCCTGCGTGCCTCCTTCGCCGCGGTCGCGTGCTTCGCCGCCGCGATTGCCCTGCTCGCCATCACCACTTTCGCCGCCGGCCTCTTGCCCGTCGCCTGCTTGATCGTTTTGGTCAGCCTGTTCGCCCGGTTGCTGTCCCTGCTCGCCCCCGCCTTGGCCGGCATCCTGCTGGCCGTCGTCGCCCTGCTGTCCCTCGCCGCCTGGTTCTCCCTCTTGCGGCTCCTGGCCTTCGGGCGATGGTGGTTCCCGCTGCTGTTCATCCCGGGGGTCGTCGGGCTGCTGGGACGCATTGCGGGGATCACGCTGTCCCTGGTCGCCGGCATCACCATCGCGCTGGAGCGAATCGTCTTGCTGCGGATCGTTCTGGGCCAGTTGGTCCTGCGCGTTTTCTCCCGACTCGGGCGAGATGATCCGCAGCCGGCGGCGTGCCGTCTCGGTAACGTTGGCATTGGGCGACTTGTTGTCGGCGGCCGTGGCCCAGTATTCGATGACGTCTCCCGCTTCCAGTCCCAGCTTCTGCGGTCGGAAGCGGTACTTCTTGACGAACTGACCGCGCCACGTCTCCTCGAGCAACGGCGTGTCGACCACATTCTTGCCGCCCCGCCGTGCCGAGAGCATCACGCGCGAAAGCGCGAAGTCGGGATCGTTGGCTACCACTTCGAGATCGACCGACGCGTTCTGCGGCACGTCGATCGAGTCGCGCTTCGGCTGCACGAACTGAATCTCGGGCGCGAGATCGCGCGTCACCTCGATGCGGTGCCGCAACGGCTGTGGATTGCTCTGACCTTCGGGGTTCTTGAACACCACCTGGTACGAGCTGTGCTCGGGCCCCTGCCGCTGCTGGTCGAGCACCAGGCGGAAGGTGGCGGTGGCGCGATGGCCTTCGATGCGCATCCGCTGGTCGAGCGTCTGGTCGCAGTCGAAATCGACATGCGCCGTGGCGATGTCCTGGTTCGCTAGCGCCGTGAGCACGATCTTGGTGCCTTCGATGGCCTTGATATCGCCCTGGTGCTCGACGCGCTGCGTGAGCAACTTGGTGTACTCGGGATAGTGATACTCGAGACTCTCGACTACGATCGTCGGGGCCGAGACCACGTCGATCGCGTAGTTGCGGGTCACGGCATCACCGGCCTCGATACGATAGGACAGCGACTGCTGCAAGGCCGCGCCCCCCGCGGGAATCTTGGCGGCATATTGCTGGTAGCCGTCGGGCACGGGCGTCATCTCGACCGCGCGATCGACGATCTGTCGGTCGGCCGTCGAGTAGTAGAGCATCACGGCACCGTCGTCGGGCAAACCGTCGACGTGCGCCGATACGGCGACCCGTTGACCGCGGAAGGCTTCCGCGTCGCCGGGAGTGACGTCTTCGATCGTGGTTTGCGTCGCCGGGCCGATGTCGGCCCACGGCATCGCCACGCGTCCCACCGACTGGAACAAGTCCTTGGGCGACAGGAACGTGTAGAGCGCCGCCACGAGCAGCAGGCCCACCAGCACGTAGCCCAGTCGAATCAACCGTGAGCGGTCGACGGCCGATTCGACTTCGACGCTGGCCAAGTTCGTGGCGGCCTGCTCTTCGATGGCTGCATAGACCTTGGAATGCACGCCGGACGGGTTGGCTCGAAACAGCAGGAAGTTGACCAAGGCGTTCTTAAGCGTCGGCCGGCTGCGCTCGATCGTGGCCGCGGCGTACAGCGGGTTGATGCGCTTGACGACGAGCGGCACGATTTGCGTAGTGATCCACCAGGTCGCTCCGGCAACGTAAATGGCCAGCAAGAACAGCCGACCCCAGAAGTTCAAACCGCCGCCGCTGGCCCAGTGGTCGACGAGCACGGCGAACAAGAAGAACCCCAACGTGCCGGCCACGAGCACCATGACGCTGGTGGCGATGTCCACGCCGCGCACCTGGTTGCGCGTCTTGTGAAGTTGGCCTTCGATGAACTCCTCGAACTCGACCAACTCGGCAGGGCGAGAGCCGGATCGGGTCGAGGCGTGCTGGCTGTCGGTGGACATGAGGCGGCATTTCCGTCTGCGAAGAGGTCGTGCGGTCCCTTGCACTAGTATAGCCGCCCGGACCAATCCGGCTGCGCAGGGGAACTGCGCCAGGCCTGATGGCCGAAATTGCGCAACTGCTTGAAGGCCCTGGAGCTACTGCTTGAGCTGCCGAGACGACGACGGAACGGGGCTGTCGACCACCACGCCCATTTTCTCCAGCGCCTCGAGTGCCGCATTGCGGACACTTGCGTCGGGATCTTCGGCCGCTGCTTTCAAGGCGCGCTCGGCCGCCGACCGGGCCGGCTTGCCCACGGCCGCCAAGCCCTCGGCCGCTCCGCGTCGAGCGGCCGGCAACGGATTCCGCAATCCCTGGATCAACACCGGCACCGAGGCCCGGATAATCGCCGGATTGTCCGGCGCCACGTGCACCAGGGCAAACGCGCTGGCCACGCGCACCACGGCCTCGGGCGAGGTGAGCTCCTCCTGCAGCTTCGGCAGCGCGGCGCTCGCGCCCGGGCCGATCCGACCCAGGGCATACGCCGCCACGGCGCGGTTGCGCACTTCGGAATCATTCATTCGCTTGACCAGAGCCGGCGTCGCCTCGGCAGCTTCGGGGCCGATGGCCGCCAGGGCAAACAACACTTCGCGGCGCACTTCCGGATCTTCGTCGGAGAGTGCCGTCGTGAGCTCAGGCACGGCGGCCTGAGCCTTGGGGCCCAGATACGTCAGCAACAGGGCCGCGCGGCCCCGCACCTCGGGACGCTCAAGCGCCTTGGCCAGCACGGGCGTCGCCTGATCGCCCATGGCCAACAGCGCGCCCAAGGCCTCGTGCACGGCCGGCTCTTGTCCGTTGAGAATCACATAGCCCAAGGCCGGCACGGTCTTTTCGGGCGGTGCCTTCAGGTCCATCAGTCCCCGCACCACGGCGGCCTGCACGCGCGGGTTCTCGTCGTTTGCGGCCGCGACGAGCATCTCGATCGCGTGCTCGCGGGCCTCTTCGTTCTTCGGTTCGATGCGGGCCAGGGCCCAGCAATAGACGCACTCCTCGAGGCTGTCGTCGTGATCCATGGCCTTGGTCAAGGCGTCGGTGGCGCTGGCCGCTTTGGGACCGATCGCGCCCAGGGCGAAACCCGCGGCATGGGCCACCGAATCGTCGGAATCGTCCAGCAGCGGCGTGATATCCTTCACGGCCGGTGCTGCGTCGGGCCCAATTCGGGCCAGTGCGATCAACACTTCGCGTCTCACCTCGGGGCGATCGTCTTTGAGCGCCGCGGCCAACTCGCTCACGGCTCCCTTGGCCACCGGCCCCAACTCGCCTAGAGCCAGCGCGGCCCAGTATCGCGTGTCGGCGTTGCCAAGCGCTTTACCCAACACGGGCACGGCGGTCTCGCCGGCATCGGTCAGCGCGCTCAGGGCCGCCACGCGCACGGCCGGATCGGGATCTTCCAGTGCTTTGCCCAAGGCGTCGATCACAACGCTCGGTTCCGGCTTGATTTTTTCCAATGCGTCAATCGCCGTGTGCTGCACGTCGTCGTCCGGATCGGCAATCAGCTTGGCCAATTCCGGTGCCGCGGCTATTGCGGCGGGACCAATCTTTCCAAGCGCATAGGCCGCGTGCGCTCTGACCGAAGGCGACTCGTCGCTGAGTTGCTTGGCCAAGGCCCCGGTGGCGTCTTTGGCCGCCGGTCCCAGATGCGAGAGCTCGTCGATCGCTTCGATCCGTTGCGCCTGATCGCCGCTGGAGAGCAGTTTGACCCACTTGGCCACGTCGTCAGCGCGAGCGATGGATGCCAACAGCAAACATGACAGCCCGATGGCGGCCAGTCCCAAACGGCCGTTACGGTGCCAAGACGGCAAGATTCGACTTCGCATGATTCGCCTTTTCTTGATGAAGCTCTTTCTTGACGCCCACGCCGTCAAAAACGTCGCAATGCGTCGGCCGACATTCTCGTTCCGCTGGAATTCGCAGCTACCCTAGGCGAGCCGGTCGCCCCGAGCGGCAGTCGCCGGGCCCGTTTTCGCCGGACGACACGTGCTGCGAGGCTCGACCTCGCCGAATCGGCAACTACGATAAGTATAAGAAACTATTGTAGCTCGCGCGGCACCGATGTATACAAGTTTTACAGGCGTAGGCCGCGCCTCGTCTCGCCGATCGGTCTAGAATAGCAAGTAGGGTCATGGGGGCCCGCACCGCGCGCGAAACAGAGGATTGGAGATGCCCGTCATGTTGAAATCGATCGCCTGTTGCTCGGTGGCCGTGGCCTGCTTCACGCTCTGCGGCACGCTTGAGGCACAGCAGCCCGCCCCAGCAGACGGCGAGACGTATACGCCCGGCACCTTTCCCGCGCCTTACTATGGCGGCGGTCGTGGATACTACGGCGGCTATGGCGGGTACGGCGGCTTCGGCGGATGGGGCATGGGCTGGGGCGCCGGATCGACCGCCGCCGGCAGCTACCTGACCGGCATGGGCAACGCCATCCGCAGCCAAGGCCAATACAACCTCGATACCTCGGCCGCGGCCATCAACCTGGAAGAAGCCCGCAAGCGCGACTACGAGAACCAAAAACTCTGGACGCAAACCTACTTCGAGAAGCGGCGCATCAATCAGGCCTATCAAGATTCGCAGAAGCGCCCGCCGCTGAGCCAGGAGGCCTGGGTGCGCTTGGCGCAAGAAAAGGCCCCCGCGCGGCTCGGTCCCAGCGAGCTGAATCCGGTGACCGGCGAGATCCGTTGGCCGCCCGGACTGATGGACCAAATTTACGAGGTCGACCGGACGAAGCTCGACCAAGCGTTTGCCGGTTGGGCCGAAGCGCACGGCGCCATCGGCGTGACCGCGCATGCCCAGATTCGCGATGCAGTCGATTCGATGCAAAACGTTCTGAAGGCCCACATTCGTGATTACGAAACGAATCAGTATGTGCGGTCCAAGAACTTTCTGACCAGCCTGGCCTACGAGGCCACCCTGCCGGCGCCCGAGTCTCCCACGGCCTCGCGCTAAAGAGCACGACGCGGTGATCGGAACCTGCCCCACGGCGAATTGCGGGCCGTGCTGCGCGCCACTAAGCTAGGCGCTTGGCCGCTCAATTTACCTCGGGGAGTGTCTTTCATGCTGCAGGCTTCGCCGATCGACGTCATTGTTCTGCACGCCCGCGACAACGTGTGTGTGGCCACGCGCGATCTGCCGTCCGGCACGCGCGTGACCGTCGGCGACCACACGGTCGAGCTCAGCGAGCCAGTACGACTGGGCCACAAGATCGCCCTGATGCCGATCACCAGCGGGGAGCAAGTCTTGAAGTACGGCCAGATCATCGGCTTCGCCACTGCCGATATTGCTCCCGGTGCGTGGATTCATACCCACAATCTCGCCGCCGGCGCGTTCGATCGCGACTACGCCGCCAGCACCGAAGTGCCGCCTGACCCCGAGCGGCTCACCGGGTTGTCGTTCGAGGGCTATCGCCGCCCGGATCGCAAGCCGGGAACGCGCAACTACGTGGCGGTGATCTCGACGGTGAACTGCTCGGCCACGGTCAGCAAGGCGGTGGCGGCGCGCTTCGGCGGCGACGCCCTGCGCGACTATCCCAACGTCGACGGCGTGGTGGCCTTTACGCACGGCGGCGGCTGCGGCATGCAGTTCGGCGGCGAAGGACACGCCACGCTCAACCGCGTGCTCGGCGGCATCGCCCGGCATCCCAACATCGGCGGTTACGTGATCATCGGCCTGGGCTGCGAAACCGCCTCGCTCGGCTACCTGCTCGACGATCAGAAGCTCGTGCAGATCGGCGGCGGCTCGCCATCCAATGCCAAGCGCCCGCCGGTGCTCAGCATGCAGGACGCGGGCGGCACGCCCAAGACGATCGAGGCCGCTTGCCGCCTGGTCGAACAGATTCTGCCGCAAGCGAACGACGTGCGGCGCGAATCGTTTCCGCTTGCGGAGTTGATTCTCGGCACCAACTGCGGCGGCTCCGACGGCAACTCGGGCATCACGGCCAACCCGGCATTGGGCGTGGCCAGCGATATGATCGTGGCCGCCGGCGGCACGGTCGTGCTGGGCGAAACGACCGAGATCTACGGCGCTGAACAACTGCTCACTCGCCGAGCCCGCACGCCCGAGGTGGCCCAAAAGCTAGTCGACCGCATCCGCTGGTGGGAATGGTACACCGGTCTGTTCGGCTGCACGCCGGACAACAATCCCTCGCCGGGCAACAAGGAAGGCGGCCTGACCACGATCTACGAGAAGTCGTTGGGCGCCATCGCCAAAGCCGGCGGCACGGCTCTCTCGGAAGTTTACCAGTACGCCGAGCCGGTTACGGCTTCGGGCTTCGTGGTGATGGACACGCCGGGCCTCGACCCGGTGAGCGTGACCGGCATCGTGGCCGGCGGCGCCCAGGTGATGGTGTTCACCACCGGCCGCGGCAGTTGTTTCGGCTGCAAGCCCACGCCGTCGATCAAGGTGTCCACGAACACGCCGATGTACCAGCGGATGATCGACGACATGGACCTCGACGCCGGCCAAATCCTCGCCGGCCAGAGCGTCGACTCTGTCGGCCGCCAGATCCTCGACGAGATCATCGCCGTAGCCAGCGGCAAGAAAACCAAGAGCGAACAGCACGGCATCGGCCAGGAGGAGTTCGTGCCGTGGAACATTGGACCGACGCTGTAGAGTAGCCGGCTCACTCCGTGAGCCGTTGCAGCGATTGGGCTGACAACACTTCCTGCATTTCAACTCGCGGAGTGAGCCGGCTACATAGAGAACATCGCGGCTGCGCCGCAGCAAGCAAACCAACCAGGGGAAGACAATGCTCCGCACACTCCTGCGTCGCAAACTCGATTCGGAAGAAAAGAAGCTGGGCGTGTCGGTCGACTATTTGCGCCACGTGTTGGACGTGTCGCCGTCGGCGTTCATGCGGTTCGCGGCGATTATGCCGTTTGCCAACAGCCGCAAGGTGCTGCCGAAGGAAGCCTGGTTCGTGGCCCAAATCCTGGTACTGCAGCAGGAAGACTGCGGCCCGTGCCTGCAGATCGGCGTGAACCAGGCCCGGCAAGCCGCTGTCGATCCGGAACTGGTGCGGGCGGCGCTGGCGGGCAATCTCGAGGCCATGCCGCCGGAGCTGGCCGACGTGTATCGCTTCGCCCAGGCAGTGAGCAACCCGACCGGCGACGACGGCGGATTGCGCGAAGCGCTGCGTAAGCGCTACGGCGAGCGGGGCCTGATCGAGCTGGCCTATGCGATCGCATCCGCCCGAATTCCACCGACGGTGAAGCGCTGCCTGGGCTACGCGGAAAGCTGCAGCGCGGCCCCGGTCGAGGTATGAGGTTCGGCCCAAGGAAATTGACGCCGCTGTTGCGAGCTTGATTGGCTGCCAGCGTCAAGCGAAGTGCGTGTGCTGACGTCGATTGTTGATGGCACGCGTGCGGCCCATTCTAATTGGGGCGACTGTCGAAATACGGAAGGGCCAAACCCATGTACGACTTTCTTCTCACGGCGACTGATGCCGCTGGCGAGCGGGCCACCCACCGCGTGGCTGCCGATAGCGCCGCCGACGCGCACGCCAAGCTCGAGGCCCAGGGCTACCGCGAGATTGTCCTGCACACCGACGACGCCAGCGCAGCAACTCCGCAGGTGCCGGGTTTCGATCCCTCGACTGTCGCACCGAAAGACCAAGTCGAGGCGCGCGACCTCTCGACCTTTGCTTTCTTTCTGTTCCTCTACAAGAAGCTGGCGATAAAGTCGGCAGCGCTGGAAATGATCGCCGTCGTCTACCTGGGTTACAAGCTGTACGCCTGGCAGCCGCTGGGCATCGCCGGCTATTGTGCCATCGCGGTGTTGTTGTTGCCGGCGGCAATCGCGGCCTGGGCAAGTCTCTTCGGCCTGCAGCGAAAGTACGATTTGCTGGTCGATGCCTCGGCCTGGGGACGCTGGTCGGAAGTGCTCGAGCGTACGCCGCCGCTGCGTGGCAAGGTGCCCGAGCTTGAGCTCGACACCCGCGAAGCGATCGCCCTGGCGGGGCTGGGCCGTTTGGACGAGGGACTCGAACGCTTGCGTCCCCACGAGCACGGCGGCGATTCGCCGCGGTGGATGGTGCTCGGCCGGTTGTCCGAAGTGTACGAGACAGCTAACCAGCACGACGAAGCACTGCGTTGCATGCGCGAGGCCTACGAGTTGGATCCCGACAACCCGACGCTCGAGCTCGACTACGCGATGGCCTTGCTTAAGAACGAACAAGACCCGCAACTTGCCGCCCAGCTCATCCAGTCTGCGGAAAAGAGACGCTTGAGCGACTTGCTGCAGCTATTTCTGCCGTTCATCAAGGGGCTGTTCTGCCTCAACACCGGGCAGGACGGCAAAGCAGTGGAAACCCTCAACGAAGCCCGCAAAAAGCTCGAGCCCTTAGCGCCCGGGGCGCCGCTGGTACGTCAGATTCTCGACATCAACGCCGCGTACCAGGCCATCGCCCACGTCCGCACTGGCCGCCGCGACCTGGCGCTGAAACTTGCCGAGCCGGCCCGCAACCGCCTGCAGGCCATCAACAACCAGCGCCTGCTCGCCAAGCTCGATGCAGCGCTGGGTCCGCAGGGTTCCGGGGTCGCGTAGAGCCAGCCGCATCAGCTTTGGGAGTGCCGCGATGAACGACGAGCAAACGTGCCTGCTGCAGGAACTCGTGGAGTGAACCAGGAACACCTGGCGCTTGCGAAACAGCAGCACGAAGAACTGCAGCAGTTCCGGCAAACGACTCTCGCCGCTCAGCGCTCCGCAATCCGCATGCAAAGAATTGCATTCGGCGTGCTTGTGGTCGTGCTGCTGCTCTTGGTGGTGATCGTCATGCTTGCACCGCGCCTGAGGCGATCCGCCCCGCCGGCCCAACCCCTTCCCCAGGAGTTCGACGAGCCGGTGGAGTTGACGCGGGCCTCACGCGAATCGCTACGCGTACCCGCCGTTTGACGCTCCACCACCCATCTGCTAGCCTGACTGGCTTGCTAACCCGCCCCATGGCCTTCCTCCCTCAAACCGCGTTTTGCTGAATTCCCCATGGCACACGAAGTTACGTTGATCACCGGTGACGGTACGGGTCCCGAGCTGGCTGCGGCTGCGCGGAAGTGCATCGACGCCACGGGCGTCAAAATCACGTGGGACGAGCAGGAGGCCGGCGTCGACGTGATGGAACGGGTCGGCACGCCGCTTCCCGATGGCGTGATGGAAAGCGTCCGCCGCACCAAGTGTGCGCTCAAGGCCCCCATCACCACGCCGGTCGGCACCGGGTTTCGCAGCATCAACGTGCATCTGCGGCAAGCGCTAGGGCTGTTTGCCTGCATCCGCCCCTGCAAGCAATACAAGGGTGTCCGCTCCTACTTCTCGTCGCTGCCGGTCGACCTGGTCGTCGTGCGCGAAAACACTGAAGACCTCTATGCCGGCATCGAATTCGAGCAGGGCCAGAAGGAAACCGGCGAACTGATCGAGGCGATCAACAAGCTTTCCGAGCGGAAGGTTAAGACGCCGGCCAGCGAAACCGGCATCTCGATCAAGCCGATCAGCGTCTCGGGCACCGAGCGGATCGTGAAGTGCGCCTTCGACTATGCCCGTGAGAACGGCCGCAAGAAGGTCACCTGCGTGCACAAGGCCAACATCATGAAGCACACCGACGGGCTGTGGCTCGACGTGGCGCGGAACGTGGCCAAAGAATACACCGACATCGAGTTCGAAGATCGCATCGTCGACAACATGTGCATGCAGTTGGTACAAAAACCCGAGCTGTACGACGTGATGGTGCTGCAGAACCTGTACGGCGACATCTTGAGCGACCTGGCCGCTGGCATTGTCGGCGGTCTGGGCGTCGCCCCGGGTGCCAATATCGGTCCCGATGGGGCGGTCTTTGAAGCCACGCACGGCAGCGCTCCCAAGTACAAGGGACAGAACAAGGTCAACCCCACGGCCCTGATCCTCTCCGGCATGCTGATGCTCCGCTACTTGAAGGAGACCGACGCGGCCGACCGGCTCGAGAAGGCCGTGGCCGACGTAATTGCCGAAGGCAAAGACGTCACCTATGATCTGAAGGCCGACCGCGACGACCCCAGCGCCGTCGGCACCCGCGAGATGGCCGAGGCCATCTGCAAGAAGCTGTAATCGGCAACAAGCTGTAGACGGCCGGTGCGCAACCTAATGGAACGCACGCAACGGATGGCGAACTCTTGCTGAGCCCGTCAGCATTTCGAGATCTGGCGAGCGGCCGCCGCCGCGGCCTGGCGGCCTCCCTCTCGCGCTGCCTGATGCGCACGCTCGAAGTGCCCTACACCGCTGCCGTCCGACTGCGCAACTGGCGTTACGACACCGGGCGATCCCAAATCCACCGCGTCGACGTGCCCGTTGTCAGCGTCGGCAATATCACGCTGGGTGGCACGGGGAAGACGCCCACGGTCGAGTGGATTGTCCGCTGGTTCAGCGATCAGAACGTGCGCGTGGGCATCCTCAGCCGCGGCTACGGCGCTCAGGATGGCCGACCCAACGACGAGGCTCTCGAGCTGGCCGAAAAGCTCCCCGGCGTGCCACACGTACAAGATCCCGATCGCGTTCGCGGCGCCCGACGGGCCATTGAAGAGTTCGGTTGCCAACTACTGGTGCTCGACGACGGCTTCCAGCATCGCCGATTGGCTCGCGACTTCGACCTGGTGCTCGTCGACGCGCTCGAGCCTTTCGGACTCGAGCACGTCGTGCCCCGCGGCACACTGCGCGAGCCACTCGCCGGCTGGTCGCGGGCCAGCGCGCTGATGCTCACCCGGACCGAGCTCGCCGATGATGATGAGCGTTCCGCCATCCGCCGTCGGGCTGCCCGGCTTGCTCCGCAGGCCATTTGGTTGGAAGCGACCCACTGTCCGCAGGCATTGCGCTCGCCAGGCGGTGCCGAGCAGCCGCTGGAGAGCCTCGCCGGGCAGCGAATTCTCACGTTTTGCGGCATCGGCAACCCCGCGGGCTTTCGCCATTCGCTCGCTGGATGTCACTACGACATCGTCGCCTCTCGCGAATTCGCCGACCACATGGCCTACACGCCCGAGAGCGTTCATGAACTGGCCAGATGGTCCGACGGCCAGGAGGCGGCCGCCGTGGTCTGCACGCACAAAGACCTGGTGAAGGTCGGCCCCACGTGGTCGGGCACCAAGCCGCTGTTGGCGCTTTCGGGCCGACTGCAGATCGTCGTCGGCCAGGCGGTGCTGGAAGCTCAGCTTGAACCACTGGTGCGCCGCGCCCTCGAGCGTCGCTAGCACGCGTGCGACCCCTCGTGGTCCACGCTCGAGCACGACCGCTATTGGTCGGATCGCGGCCGGCCGGGTATCTTGCCCCGCCATGAACCGCCCCGAAATCGCGCTATTGATGTCCACCTACGAGCGGCCCGCGCATCTGCGCCGGGCACTGGAGTCGATTGCCTTGCAGGAAGGGGTCGACGGGCGGATGGAGTTGGTCGTTACCGACGACGGCTCGACCGACGAGACGCCGAGAATCGTCGAGGAGTTTGCCGGCCGCGTGCCGTTCCGCGTGGGCTTCACCACGCACGAGCACACGACGTTCCGCCTCTCGCGCTGCCGCAACGAGGGCGCGGCCGCCAGCACGGCTCCCTACCTGTTGTTTCTGGACGGCGATTGCGTGCTGCCGCGCGATCACGTGGCGGTCCACCTGGCCAAGCGGCGAGAAGGCACCGTCATGGCCGGCGACTTTTGCCGGCTGGATCAGGAGACGTCGGACCGCGTTACGGTCGAGACCATCCGCTCCGGCGAGTTCCCGAAATGGGCCCCGCAATCCGAACTCAAGCGGCTCAAGAAGCTCGACCGCTCGGCCCGCTTCTATCGGCTGATTCACCATCCGACTAAGCCCAAGATCATCGGCAATAACGTGGGCATCTGGCGCGAGGACTACCAGCGCGTCAACGGATACGACGAGAACTTCCAGGGCTGGGGGTGCGAAGACGACGATCTGCGGCATCGACTGCGCCGCTCGGGCGTCGGCGTGGCGTCGATCCTCCGCTGGACGCACACCTACCACCTGTGGCACCCCACCGACACGACGGCTCCGGCCCACTGGAAAGAAGGCGCCAACGTCGCGTACCTGCTCCGCAAAGGCGGCCTAACGCGTTGCCGCAACGGCCTGGTGAAGCGCGGTGTCGACGATCTGTCGGTACGCGTCGTGGGCAAACCCGCGTGCGCGCACCCCGTGGTCGAACTCGTGGCGCGACGTTTCTCGCGGTTGCCGGTCGAGCGACCCGAAGTGGAGATTCTGCTGCTGCCGGGCGACGGCCGTTTCAGCGGGCATGCCGATTGCAACGTGCTGGTGGCACTTGAGCCCGAGGCCGCCCGTTCGCGCGCCGCGCGGCATGCTCATCTGCTGGTTGGCCCGGCCGGCGGCGTCGACAGCACCCGTCCCCACTTCGCCCTCGACCAGTTCGAGCAGGCCCTGGCCGCGGTCGCGTGATCGAGCGCAGATTTTGTGCTCTGCATGCGTCCGAATCCGCTATTGCTCGTGTCGGCCCATCGGTCCATAATCCCCGACCGCCCGCCGCGCTTTTTTTCGACGATGCCTGCTAGCAGCTTTTGAAGTGCGCACACAGCGGCGTTTACTCATTAGGACAAGGAAGGCCTATGAGTCTCCACGATCTTGCGCATTTGACCGACGACCTGGGCTGCCCGAAGGTTCTGGTTGTCGGTGACCTGATTCTGGATCGCTACACCTGGGGCGATGCTCAGCGCGTCAGCCAGGAAGCCCCGGTGATCGTGCTGCGATCCGACCGCCGCGAAGCCCGCCCCGGCGGCGCGGCCAATGTGGCCAACATGCTGCTGGGCCTGGGAGCCGAGGTGAGCTGTGTCGGCGTCGTCGGCGACGATGCCGCCGGAGGCCAACTGCGGCAGATGCTCATCGACGCCGGTGCCGAGTGCCGGGCCGTGGTCGGCGATGAGTCGCGCCCCACCTCGACCAAGGAACGTTTTATCGGCCGCGCCGGGAGCCGCCATCCCAGCCAGATCCTCCGCGTCGACCACGAAGTGAACCACCCAGTCGATACCTGGCTCGAGAATGATTTGATCAACTGGATCGAGTCGCACGCCGCCTGGCACGATGCGATCCTGATCTCTGACTACGGCAAGGGCGTGTGCACGCCGCGCGTGTTGCAGGCCGCTATCCAGGCTGCGCGGCTAGTGGCCATTCCCGTCATCGTCGACCCCAGCGTTCACTGCCCGCTTGAACATTATCGCGGCGCGACGATGATCAAGCCCAACCGGGCCGAAGCCGAACGCGCGACCGGCATCACCATCAAGAAGCCCGACGATGCGATGGCCGCCGGGAAACACCTCTGCCAGCAGATCGAGGCGGGTATGGCGCTGGTGACCCTCGACAGCGACGGCATGATGCTGGTCGAGCGCAGCGGCTACGGCGAATTCTTCTCCACGCATGCCCGGGCCGTGTACGACATTACTGGGGCAGGCGACATGGTGATGGCCGCGGTGGGACTGTGCCTGGCAGCCGGCACAAGCCCCGACGACGCCGTACGCCTGGCCAACGTGGCCGCGGGCCTGGAAGTCGAACGAACCGGCGTGTCGGTCGTCGCCCGCGACGAGTTGCGGGCCGAGTTGATCGCCAGCCAGCACGGGGGCACGACCAAGATTGTCAGCCACGAACACATCGGGCGGATCGCGGGCGAACTGCACAGCCGCGGCCAGTCGATCGTGCTCACCAACGGCTGCTTCGACCTGCTGCACGTGGGACACGTGGCCTATCTGGAAGAAGCGGCCCGGTTGGCCAACGTGCTGGTGGTGGGCGTCAACAGCGACACCAGCGTCCGCCGCCTCAAGGGCGAGAGCCGGCCGGTCATCGCCCAAAGCGACCGCGCGGCCATGCTGGCGGCATTGGGCTGCGTCGACTATGTGGTCGTGTTCGACGAAGACACACCGCACCGGCTGATCGAAGCGGTGCGCCCCGACGTGCTGGTCAAGGGCGGCACCTACCGGCCCGAGGAAGTCGTGGGGCACGAGATCGTCGAAGCGTACGGCGGTCAAGTTCGCGTGACCGGCGTCGTCGACGGTATCTCGACGACGAACATTCTGGCCTCGCTGACGCGCGGCGAAACCGTGGCCGCGACCGAAACGAGCGAAGACGAAGGACCGCAGGTTCATCCTCACCCGAACCTGCGGCGTGCCAGCTAGCGTCATGAAAGAGAAACTTACCGTCATCATTCCCTGCAAGAACGAACGGCTGAACATTCGGCCCTGCGTGCTTTCGGCGAAGCTGGTGGCAGACGAAGTGCTGGTGGCCGATTCCGGCTCGACCGACGGCTCGCTCGACATCGTCCGCGAAATTGGTGGCTGCCGCATCGTGGAGCGCGAGTACATCAACTCCGGCAACTTCAAGAACTGGGCCATCCCCCAGGCCACGCATCCCTGGGTGCTGATCGTCGACTCCGACGAGCGCGTCAGCGACGGCCTGGCCCGAGAGATCAACGCTCTGCTCGCCGAAGGACCCACCCGCGACGGATACCATATCTATCGCGAGAACTATTTCCTCGGGCACCACATTCGCCACGCCGGCTGGGGCGCCGACAAGGTGCTGCGTTTGTTCCGGCGCGACCTGGGACGCTACGAGGGCGAAAGCGACCACGCCGAAGTGCACGTCCGCGACGGAAACGTCGGCTACTTGAGACATCGCCTTTTGCACTACACGTACTGGAGCTACGACCAGTACTTCCGCAAGCTGCACCGCTACACGGTGCAAGGCGCCCAGAACAAATACGCCGCCGGCAAGCGGGCCAGCTTCTGGCAAATGCTGCTGGCCCCGCCGCTACGATTCCTGCATTGCTACATCTTCCGACTGGGCTTTCTCGACGGGCTGGCCGGCCTGCAGATCAGCGCGCTGACGGGCATGTCGTCATTTATCAAGCAGTTGCGTCTGTGGGAGATGGAGCACCGCCTCGACCAGCCCGATCCGGAGGCCGAACACGCCGCAGACCAGTCGCGTCACGCCGCCTGAACTTCGTCCCGATAGAGTTTCGATGTCTGCTCAACCGACAACCTCACATCCGAAGCGCATCTTGCTGGTGCGCAACGACCGTATCGGCGACCTGGTCCTAACCCTGCCGGCCATGGAGGCCGTGCGCCGCCACTGGCCCGACGCGCACCTGACCGCGCTGGTGAGCCCGTATGCCGGCCCGCTGCTGCTGGGTCAGGATGCCGTCGACGACGTCATGTACGACGAGCCGGCGCTGAAGGCCGGCCAGTTGGCCCGCCGGTTGCGTCCCCTGCAATTCGACGCGGCGCTGGTCTTCAACACGAACACGCGCAATTGCCTGGCCGTTTGGCGAGCGCGGATCCGGCAACGCGTCTGCTGGGCGTACAAGCCGGTGGGCTGGCTCACGGCCACGCACCGCGTGGCCCTGCGGCGCAGCCACCCACCGGTGCACGAATCAGATTTCGCCCTGGCGTTCGTTCGCGCCCTGGGCTGCCCGGTCGAACCCCGCCCTGCCCTGCCCGCGTTCAAGATCGACCCGGCCGCCCGCAAGTGTGCCCTGGAACGCATCACCCGCTTGCTCGGCACCGGCGGTCCGCTGTTCGGCGTGCATCCGGGCAATCGGAACAGCGCCTACAACTGGCCCGCGGAGCGCTACAGTGCATTGGTCGCGCAACTCTCGAGGCATGGCCGCGTGCTGGTCACCGGCGGCCCCGGAGAGCACGCGCTGTTGGAAACAATCCGTCGCACGGCCGCCACGGCATATCCAGAGCGCGTGGCCTACTTGTGCGACCTTTCGCTGCTGGAATTGGCCGCCACAATTGCCGCACAAACCGTGCTGGTCGTATCGAGCACCGGACCGATGCACCTGGCAGGGCTCGTGGGCACGCCGACGGTCGCACTGTTCAGCCCCCACCCGGCGCACGTGCCGGCCAAGTGGGCCCCGCTGGGCGACAATCACACAATCTTGGTCGCGCCGTTGGCCGACGGCGAGGACCCCGAAGTCCCCCGCGAACGCGGTACCGAGTTGATGTCGCGCATCGCGCTGGACGAGGTGCTGCATGCCGCGCTCGACCATTGGCAACGCTCGCAAGCTCCGGCCGCCTGAGACATCCGCCACCAGCCAACATCCCGGAGACCTCGCCTCGATGACCCGCTACGCTTGCTTCGACCGGCAACAGATCGCGCTGGCAGACCTCGCCGAGCGGGGGCACGACTTGCACGCTGCCGACTGTAAGCCGCTCGACGCACGGTTCGAGCCGTATCGCCACCCCGAGTTCGCGGATCTGGTCGACCGCCTGGTCCGCGCTCGCCGCGAGCGCCGGCCCGTGATCCTGATGATGGGCGCCCACGCCATCAAGCTCGGCCTGTCGCGTTACCTGGTCGACTTGATCGAGCGCGACCTGGTGACGCACGTGGCCACCAACGGCGCGGGCATCATCCACGACTTCGAACTGGCTGCCGGCGGAGGCACCAGCGAAGACGTCAGCAAGTGGATTGCACGGGGCCAGTTCGGACTCTGGCAGCAGACCAGCCGCTTGAACGACGTCGTGCTGCAAGCCGCCAATCGCCGCGAGGGGTTGGGCGAAGCCGCGGGGCGCACGATCGAAGAAAAGCAGTTCCCGTTTCGCCACTTGAGCATTGCCGCCGCCGGATGGCGCCACGGGGTGCCGGTCACCTCGCACGTGGGCATCGGCAGCGACATCATCCATTCGCATCCCAACTGCGACGGGGCCGCGCTAGGCGCGGCCAGCTACACCGACTTTCTGATCTTTGCCCACAGCGTGTCAGGCCTCGAAGGCGGCGTGTTCTTGAACGTCGGCTCCGCCGTCACGGGCCCGGAAGTCTATCTCAAGGCCCTCTCGATGGCCCGCAACGTGGCCCATCAGCGCGGGCAGCGCATCGCCGATATCACGACCGGCGTGTTCGACCTGGTCGACCTGCCGTCCAGCTTTCGACAGGGCCCGCCAGGCAAGGACCATCCGCTGTACTACTATCGCCCTTGGAAAACGATCCTGGTGCGGACGGTGGCCGACGGCGGACAGAGCTACTACTTCTCCGGGGACTTGCGCAGCACGCTCCCCACTCTCTGGCACAACCTGACCCAAGCGGCCCGACGTGCCCGCGCCGCATAACTCACTCTGAGGGAGCTTCCCTGTGACTCGACGAGCCATTTTTCTCGACCGCGATGGAACGCTCAACGTCGACGTCGGCTTTACACATCGCGTCGAAGACCTGGTGCTTGAAGCCAACGTCGGCGCCGGCTTGCGACACCTGCAAGCCTTGGGCTTCGAGCTGATCATCACGACCAACCAGTCGGGCATCGCGCGTGGCCATTTCAGTGAGGCCGAAATGCACGCCTTCAACGAGGCGCTGTGCGACCTGCTCACCGGTGGCGGCATCCGCATCGCCGGCATCTACCACTGCCCGTTCCATCCGACGGCCGGACGCGGCAGCTACCGCCGCGAGTCGGAGCTGCGCAAGCCCCGTCCGGGGATGTTGCTCACCGCCGCCAGCGAGCATCGGATCGACCTGGCGAGCAGTTTCGCCATTGGCGATCGACTGTCCGACGTGCTGGCCGGACAGGCGGCCGGTTGCCGTTCGATCCTGGTTCAAACAGGCATGGCCGGCCGCGACGAGCCGCACCTGACGGCCGAGCCTGACTTCGTAGCCGCCGATCTGGCCGACGCCGCCCGGTGGGTCGAGCGCGTCCTGCACCGCCGGCGTGACGCTCCCGTGCTGGGATCGGTACACCTGGCGGGGTTCTCGCACCTGACCGCTGGGCGAGGAGTGGCTTGGTGAACATCGGCGTGTTCGTTCCCAACTGGATCGGCGATGCGGCGATGTGCACGCCGACCCTGCGCGCCTTGTCTCGCCGCTTTCCCGACGGCAACCTGGTCGGCATTATGCGTCCCTACGTCGTCGACGTGCTGGCCGGCACGCCCTGGCTGCGCGAGTCCATCATCTTCCATCACCGCGCGTCCCACCGCTCGGAGCGCACCTGGCAGGTGCTGCGCCGCATGCGGCACGCGCAGCTCGATGCGGTGGTGCTGCTGACCAATTCGATGCGCTCGGCCGCCCTGGCCTGGGCCAGCGGCGCCGGCACGCGCGTCGGCTACGCGCGCTACGGCCGCGGACCTCTGCTGACGCATCGGCTCTATTGCCCCCGCACGGGCTCTTTGGGTCTGCGGCGTCTTCCCTGGCCAGAGATCGACGCCTACCTGCAAGTCGCTTATGCCCTGGGATGCGAGCCCGAGTCGCCGCGCCTAGAACTAGCAACCCTACCCGAGGACGAGCGCGCCGCCGACGCCGTGTGGGAAAAGTGGAACCTGCCGCCGGGCGATCAGGTCGTGCTGCTCAACTCCAGCGGCGCGTACGGCGCGTCCAAGCTCTGGCCGAGCGAATACTTCGCCGAGCTGGCCGCGCGGCTGGCCTCGCGCAGAGGGCTGGCCGTGCTCGTGGTTTGCGGCCCCAACGAGCGAGACGTCGCTCGGCGAATCGTTCGCTTGGCGAATCATACGCGCGTCGTGAGCCTGGCCGACGAGCCCATCTCGATTGGCCTGACGAAGGCCTGCGTGCGCCGCAGCCGCCTCATGGTCACCACCGACAGCGGACCGCGTTTCTTCGCCGTCGCGTTCGACGTCCCCGTGATCACGCTTTTCGGTCCCACCGACGTGGCCTGGACCCGCACGCACTCACCGCGCGAAGTGTGCCTGAACCACGACGTGCCCTGCGGCCCCTGCGGCAAGCGCAAGTGCCCGCTTAGCCACCACGATTGCATGCGGCAGTTGAGCGTCGACCGCGTGTTCGAGGCGGTCAAGCAGCAGCTAGACCATCGGCGGGTCGTTGAAGCGGCCTAAAGCAACAGGCGCGGCGTCAAATGCCGGTCGTCAGCGAGCGTCGCTTACAGCACGTGGACCGCGTTGACGACTTCCACGCCCGGCGCGGCATGCCGCACGATCTCTTGAGCGAGCTGCTTGTGATAGAAGCTAGTCGCTTCGCCGACGATCACCAGCGTGTCGTCGTCGCGATCGATGACCAACTCGCGCAGGGCATACACCTTGCTATCAGCGAGCGCCTGCTGCGCTTTGGCCTGCAGATCCTTTGCCGTTGCTACGGGCATAAGACGTCGTTCCCCTCCTTGGAGATGAGCCGAACGAGTGCGGCCGCACACGTGGCGTCGGCGTACCACGACGCGGCTCGGCAAAACACTTTTCCTCTCGTGCCGGCCGGGAACCGCTTCGTCCAATGTAGTGCTCGGGGCTCAATTGTCAACCGAATCGCGCGCGGCGGGCGCCTGTGCCGCGCAACTGATCACTGGGGCACATCAACGCTAGCTGACGATTGGGTTCGCAAGCCAGCGGTTAGCTAATCTTGCCCGAGCTCTCGAGATAGGCGATCACTTCGTCGGCCAGCGCCTCGGCTTCCTTGGCGCCGGCGTCGAGCACCAACTCCGGCTTGGCGGGGGGCTCGTAAGGATCGTCGATGCCGGTAAAGCCCTTGATCTCGCCTGCCCGGGCTTTCTTGTACAAGCCCTTGGGATCGCGCTTTTCGCACACCTCGATCGGGGCATCGACGAACACTTCCACAAAGTCACCCTCGGACATCGATTCGCGAATCGAATCGCGGTCTCGGCGATAGGGACTGATAAAGGCGGTCAGCGTGATCACGCCGGCATCGGCGAACAGCTTGGCCACGGCACCGATGCGGCGAATGTTCTCTTCGCGATCCTGGGCCGAGAAGCCCAGACCGAAACGCTTGGCGAACTCTTCGCCGTGCCGTTCCTTGAGCATGCCGGGGCCGGCGTTCAAGCCGTGGCGTACGTTGTCGCCATCCAACACGTAGCTCCGCAGGCCGCGCTTGTGCAGCTTGTGATCGACCAAGTTCGAGACCGTGCTCTTGCCGCACGCGCTCAAGCCGGTGAACCAGATCACGCAGCCGCGGTGGCCGTTAAGCTCCTCTCGCTCCTTGCGAGTTACGCTGTGTTCGTGCCAGTGGACGTTGGTGTCGTTAGCCATCTTTGCGCCTTTGCTCCCATTTTGCCAAACCGCTGATATTTCCCGTACGTCAAGACGACGATCATAGCCCATCGGCCACCGCCGCGCATAGAGGAGCCGCCGCCTCCCCAGGGCCGCTCTAGCGGGGTAGTTCGGCGATCGCACTACCTACTCGATGCCGGCCAATTCGCACAGATTGGCCGCCATCACCCCCTGCGGGCAGCTCCACACTAGAAAGAACAGGGCCTCGCGGCACCAGCGTCCCGCTGGGTGTCCTACGACATAGCCCGAGCCCTTGGCGGCAGCCAGAGCTGCCTGGCTGGCACGCAGCACCAGGCTGTTGGCCTGCGTGCGCAGCTCGTCCTTCGAACAAGCTTCGTGGCCGCCGGCCAGCGAGAGGAGCAACTGTTCGACATCGGACAGTTCGTCGCGCAGCTCGGCAGCGGGTCCGGACAGATCGGGACGCTTCTCGGCTTCGCCCTCCAGAAACTCGACGGCCGCCTTGGAGAGCCCGACGGCCAGCGTCGAGGTCTGCAAGCCTCCCGTGCTGGCGCCCGCACCCACTTTCATCACATCTTCGACGGGGCCTGCCAGCAGCCACTCGCGCCCCAGTTGCACGCCGTCGAGCCGCACTTCGCCGGTGTGACTGCCGGTCAGCCCGACCAATCGCGGCGGCGAGGGGATCGTCACGCCGGGCGCATCGGTCGGCAGCGCGATCAGAATCTGCCGCCCATCTTCTAGTTCGGCGCCGGTGACGACGGTGCTGGCGTGCTGTGCCCCGGTGACCCAGGGCGAGAACCCCTCGAGCGTGAAACCGGCGTCGGTCTCGGTGGCCTGCAATGCGGGCTTGCGCAAATGCCGCCGGCTGGTCGTCAGGTGCGAGATGCCCACGGTAGCGAACGCCTTGCCGGAGACCAGATCGGGCAGCAGGCGCTCTTTAAGCGGTTCGTTGTCGCTGCCGGCGATCCGCAGACAGGCACCGGTGCGCTGCGTGATGACGAAGGTCGTGGTCAAGCAAGCCGCCGACAGACGGAGGTAGCCCCGTGTGACGTCCAACTCGCCCCACTCGCCGCCTCCCCACTGCTGCGGCATGAACCACTTGAATACTCCGGCCTGACCGCACAATTGCAGTTGTTCGCCGGGCCAGCCGTCGGTGCGGTCCAACTCAGCGCCCATCTCGACGAGTCTCTGGCAAAGCTGCTCGATCGCGGGCTCATCGGGACGCTGAATCGGGGGGATTTCGTTCATAGACGGCCAACTACGTAGTCTCTATAATCTCGGCCAAGCGTTGTGCGGACTTCGTCGGCGGCGCCGGACTCGGGTCTTCGGTCGCTCGGCGCGACAAACGTCCTTCGCTCTAAATTTAGTGAAGCGGCTAAGGTCGGGCAACTTCCCGGTGGCACGAAGCCGAGGCGGACGGACTTTGTTGGGGTCGCTCCCCTTTTGTCGCCTCGTTATAATCCGTAGCTTCTCGCTGCTAGTAAGGGGTCCGATTTGATGAGTCACACTGAAGCTGCTCCCGCCGAGTCCACTCCGAAGCTTGCACTATCGGAGCTGTCGCCGCAGACACTTTACGACAAGTGCGTGGCGCTGGCCCGAAACCTGTGGTGGACGTGGCATCCCGAGGTGATCAACCTCTTCCGCGACCTGGACCCCATCCGCTGGCGACAGCTCGACCACAACCCCATCGCGCTTTTGGCCGAATTCACCCCCGAGCGGCTCGAAATGCGGGCCTCGGAGTTGGTGCTCTACAGCCGCATCAACTACGCCTACCGGCGGTTGAAGGAATACATGAACAATACGCAGACGTGGGGTCGCACCCACGCCGGCGTGTTGGGTAGCAAGCCGGTCGCCTACTTCTCCGCCGAGTTCGGCATCCACGAATCGGTGCCCATCTACTCGGGCGGTCTGGGCGTGCTCTCCGGCGACCACATCAAAAGTGCCAGCGGGCTGGGCATTCCGCTCGTGGCCATCGGGTTGTTCTACGACCAGGGCTACTTCAAGCAGCACCTCGACATCGACGGCTACCAGCGCGAGGAGTATCTCGCCACAAAGGTCGAAAACGTGCCGATGGAGCCGGCGACCGACGACGAGGGGAACCAAATCACCGTCTCGGTCGACACCCGCACCGGTCAGCTCCTAGCCAAGGTGTGGCTGATGCACGTGGGCCGCATCCACTTGTATCTGCTCGACTGCGACGTCGAGGGCAACAGTCCCGAGGACCGCGAGCTGACCAGCCGGCTCTACGGCGGCGACCATCGCACTCGCATCCGCCAGGAGCTCGTCCTGGGCGTGGGTGGCGTCCGGGCGCTGGCGGCCTTGGGCATCACGCCGGGCGTCTACCACTTGAACGAAGGCCATAGCGCTTTTGCCACGCTCGAGGCCATTCGGGAGCGGATGGAGAACGACGGCCAGTCGTTCGACAATGCCCTGCGCGACGTGGCCCAGCACACCGTGTTCACGACCCACACCCCGGTACCGGCCGGTCATGACCGCTTCGACGGGGGCCTGATCGAAGAGCACTTGGGGCCGCTGCGCGACCGGCTGCAGATCAGCTACGAACAACTGATGGGTTTGGGACGCGTCGAACCGCACAACGAGGGCGAAAGCTTCTGCATGACCGTGCTGGGGCTCAAGCTTTCGCGCCGGGCCAACGCCGTCAGCCAGTTGCACGGGCACGTCTCGCGCCGCATGTGGTCGCACTTGTGGCCCTGGCGCGTCGAAGAAGAGATCCCCATCGGGCACATCACCAACGGCGTGCACGTGCCCAGTTGGCTCGCCTGGCAGATGCTGCAACTCTACGAGCGCAACTTCCCGGTCGGCTGGCTGCAAAGCATGGGCGAGCACGAAGTCTGGCAACGCATCCACCAGGTCGATCCCGGTGAACTCTGGGAAGTGCACTACGCGCTGAAGAACCTGCTGCTGTCGTTCGTCCGCCGCCGTGTCAGCCGGCAGTGCCGCCGCCGGGGCGAGAGCGATGCGGTCGTCGAAGCGGCCCGCAACCTGCTCGATCCCAACGCGCTGACGATCGGCCTCGCCCGGCGCTTCGCCACGTACAAGCGGGCCGATTTGTTTATGAGCGATCCCGAGCGGCTCTATCGCCTGCTCAACGACCCCGAGCGGCCGATCCAGATCATCGTGGCCGGCAAGGCCCACCCGGCCGACGAGCCGGGCAAGCAGCTCATCAAGAAGATCGCCAACGCTCGGCACGATGGGCGTTTCGCCAATCGGGTCGTGTACATCGAAGACTACGACATCAACGTCTGCCGCCACCTGATCCAGGGCGTCGACGTCTGGCTCAACAACCCCCGCCGCCCGCTCGAGGCCTCGGGCACCAGCGGCCAGAAAGCTGTGCTCAACGGCGGGCTCAACTGCTCGATTCTCGACGGTTGGTGGGCCGAAGCCTACGACGGCTCCAACGGCTTTGCCATCGGTAAGGGCACCACGCACGTCTCGGACCAGATCACCGACCAGCGCGATGCCGAGTTCCTCTACGAAACACTCGAGAACGAGGTCGTCCCCCTGTTCTACGAGCGCGACGTCGACGGACTGCCCCGCGGCTGGATCCAGCGGATGATGAACTCGATTAGCTCGCTGGCCTGGCGGTTCAGTGCCCACCGCATGGTGATGGACTACACCCGCACCGCCTACAACACGGCTGCCGGCGGCTTGAGCTGCGACATGAGCGTCCGCTAGGCGAACGTGCGCTCCGGTTCGCCGGGTGCGTTGCGCACTCTCTGGGGGCCATGCTCGCCGTGGGCGAGGATGCAGTCGCACCGGCTCCACCCGCACGCCGAAACCCGCGTGCGGCCCTTTCTGCCGCGGGCTGTTTGTCCTAGAATTCCGGCGTCCAGGCAAGCGCCGCCGTGCGCGCACTCATTCCGATGAAGGAACCCCCGGCCATGCTCAAGAAAGAAGAGCTGCTCTCGCAACCGATCGAGCACGTCGATATCACCCGCCACAACGTGGTGCCGCTGGTCGAATCGATGCACGCGATGGCTTTCTCGGCCCGCGATCTGGCCCGCGCGGCCGAGATCTACGACCGCATGCTGGGCGATCGCGACTGCGGCATCATCCTGTGCCTGGCCGGCAGCCTGATCAGCTCGGGTCTCAAAAAAACCTTTGTCGACCTGGTGCGCAACCGCATGGTCGACTGCATTGTCAGCACGGGCGCCAACATCGTCGACCAGGATTTCTTCGAGGGCCTGGGCTTTCGCCACTACGTCGCGCCCGAGCGGCTCAAGGCCGGGCTCGACGACGATCAGCTCCGCGACCTGCACATCGACCGCATCTACGACACGCTGATCGACGAGGATCAGTTGCGGATCTGCGACGACACCACCAAGCAGATCGCCGACGCCCTGCCGCCGGGCGCCTATTCCTCGCGCGAGTTCATTCGCGAGATGGGCGCCTACCTGGCCGAGCGCGACCTGGGGGCCGACTCGATTGTCCGCAGCGCGTTCGAGGAGCACGTGCCGATCTTCTGCCCGGCGTTCTCCGACTGCTCGGCGGGCTTCGGCCTCGTGGCCCATCAGCACGCCCGGGGCGATCAGCCCAAGGTGGCCATCGACAGCGTGAAGGACTTTTACGAGCTGACCAAGATTAAGATCGCCAATCCCACCACCGGCATCTTCATGATCGGCGGTGGCGTGCCCAAGAACTTCACGCAAGACATCGTCGTGGCCGCCGAGATCCTGGGCGAAGAGCCACCGATGCACAAGTACGCCGTGCAGATCACCGTGGCTGACGTCCGCGACGGCGCCCTCTCCAGCTCGACCCTCAAAGAAGCCTCGAGCTGGGGCAAGGTCGACACCGCCTACGAACAAATGGTCTACAGCGAAGCCACCCTCGCCGTACCCCTCATCACCGGCTACGCGTACCACAAGGGCGCGTGGAAACAGCGGCAGGCGAAGGAGTTTGCAAGGTTGCTCGAAACGGCTGAGCAGTCGGTGGGGTGAGTTGTTAACATTGATGCAGTGTAGACTACCAAACTACCTTAAGATCTAAAGCGTCTTCCACGCGACGGATGTTCGCGACATCATCAGGATTTGCAGGATCGGGCGGTTCGTCTTGAACGACGATGAGAGTCCCAGCTTCCAATCCTTCCACCGACGCCGGCGATTCAAGAACCGGTTCTTCAGCCAGCCAGCAACGGCCGATGTACACGATCCAATCGACGAACGGCCGACGTGCGTCGAAGTCGCGGGCGCCTATGGCCTGTTCCGACATAACTCCAGCCCAACGTGGCTCCCAAACTCGAGCGACGAGTCGCAGCACGGCCCGCATCGTCGTCACGCTCGCGAGGCATCCCGATCCTTGAGAAAATCGAATTAGCACGTTGTTGGCAGCGTGGCGACTAAACGATCCGCAGCAAACGGACAATCCGACGGAAAGACCGCCAGCTTCGCCGTTCCAGAGGCCCGGCGAGAACCCCAATTCCTCGATGGGCTCCCGGGGCATGTCCGACATCGTTCGACTGTGACTCAATTGGTCCACCCAATAGTCGAAGCTGAGGACGTGCGCAGGCTTTTCCAAAGCCTTGTTTCGGGAGGATGCCAGCCCGAACCATCTTGTTAGCCGGGCATCCAGAGTGACCAACTCGTCAAAGAAACTCACGAGTCGCGAGGCGCACGCCTCCAAAGGCTCTTTTCGCGCGGGCCAGTAGGCGCCAAGAAAGAGTTGTGTCTCAGGTGCGTTCATTGCAGTGGCTTCGTAAATACGATGGTGACTCCATGAACCCCTTCCTTCTTGAAAATGCTGTCGAGAATCGGGACGAATTCCTCTTCGGCGACGTGCCACTCAAGCGGCACGGAACCCGCGGCTTCAAGTTGCTTTCTCGCTTGTTTGGCGAGCTTCTTTCCCCCTTGCAGCCAATGCTTGCTCGGATCCTTGAAGATGTGCAAGTGGCCCCGTCCTTTGACCTCAAACAACTTGCCGTCTTTATAGCCGTCATAGCCGGTGGATCCAATAAAGTACGCCTCATGCTCTCGGCCCGTGATTTGCCGCTGATACGCCCTTGCTCGATCTGGCATCGTCTCGCTAACTTTCTTCCATTCTCCGGGCCCAACAATTGAGTCAACGCCGCGTCGAACTACATTCTCAACGTCCTTAGGATCAGCTGCGGCCGCCCGTCTGATCAAATCATCCTGCTGTTTCTTGGTGAGTTGTTTGAACCTCCGCGCGAGGCCACGCGGTATTCGGATCGTCCTCCCTCCAACCTTGATGACGATCGCCGCGACAGCCACCGTGCCGATGTACGGCAATACGTTCAAGAGTTGATCCCAGCGAAGACCATTTCTCTCAATGTCGTCAATCGTGACGACCAGCTCGCCTGCCGGATTGACTGAGGCTATTCCGCTGACATACAACTCCGCCAGCACGCTGGCCAGTTGCGCGGCTTCGACGGCTGAGTCCTTTTGCCATCGGCGCCACTTGTCGATGTTCTGGGTGCGGCCGAAGCGGTAGCCTTTGTACGATGCGCCTATGGAGTGCGCGGCCCAGCCGCTTGTCACTTCGGAGATGATGGCTTGAGCGGTCTGGCCGGATGTGTAGGAATCGTCGACGACGACGATCGGCCGATCACCCTCCATGTGGCTCGAAACCCGGTTCCAAAACCACGCTCTACGCGAGCGCACCAAAGCGTCGACACTGGGTGCTTTCCACCACCTTGCGATGTCAGGATCGAGAATCTCCAACGCCTTCTGCACTTTGGCCCGAAACGAGTCGGTCGTCCCAGGCCCCGGTCCGGCAACCTCAACGCCGTCAACGTAGGTGCCTTCAGACTCCGCAGTGAGCTCGACATCGACGTCGCTGCCTGTTGAATCACCGGGCGCCATCGCGAGCTGGACGACAGAACTGCCCTCACGGTCAGCTCCTCGCGCGGCGAACGGCCCCATGCGCCCAACGCGGGCTTCGAGGAGCTCTCGAATCGCGGCGATCGAGCCAGATTCAATTTCCAGGCCCGAATAACGCGAATGCTCGACGAGGCGGTCCAGTTCACGCCGCCAGTTTTCGTCGGGCCAGTTGAGCATGCCATGCAACCAGTCGTCGATGGACTGCTGGAAGCGATCTAACAGACCATTCGCCTCACGCTGCGCCTGATCGATCAACTGCCGGTAGTGCTCATCCCAGCGATCCCTGCCGTCCACGTGACGCTCCCAATGCACGAAGTTCGCCTCGGCTCCCGGCGACGCCGCTGAACCTGCCTGCCGCAAGCCGGCAGGCTACCAGCCCCATACCGCGCGGCGGTCGGCCTCTCGGCAGTAAATTTCCCACGACAATTCTTCGAGGCGCTGGGCGACGGCACCGATTTCGGCTCGACTCTGCTCGGACGCTTTGCGAATGGCAGCGGCTGCCACTTGATTAAGTGCCGCCTCGGTCATCCTCACTTGAACCGATACCGAGACCGTCGAACCGTCCTCGATCGCCGCATGGCTCATGTCCGCGTGGCGTACCAAAGTTTCGGACGCCGCACCGCCGCGCGCGAACTCAGTCTCCCGAAGAAATAGAGGTGGTTCGGCTAGTGACGGATGCCGAACACCGGCAGCGAACTCCGATAAATCAGTGCCCTCGGGCTGGGTAGACTCAGCATCGTCGGACGCCGCGGCCGCCGGCACTGAGGCAACCGAATCCGGTCGCCGGAGCGCGTCTGAGTCCAGAGCCATCGTGATCGTCTCGTCAGGGGCATTGCCCGACGCGTGGAGAGCGCTTGGTGGCACGCCTTCCTTCACGACGTATTCGGCCAGCTCTCCGGATGCATCTGCTTGAGTCGATTGTTCCGACCCTGGCCCTGATCCGGTGACATCAAAGCCCGCCTGCTCCTCCTCATTGAGCGTGCCGCCGGACTCGGAAGGTTTCTCTTCCCGCGAATCCTCATCGGTCGATGTCGGCAGGTCTTCTTCATCAAACCGAGAGTCGTCATTTTCGTATCGGACCATCGAAGTACTCCTCAAAAACGAAGAGCCCGCATTCGAGAGGAGATAGCTCTCGAATGCGGGCTCTTCGGAAACTCGGCCGCGGCCAAGCTCTCTGGATACCCAGCGATTTGTTAGTGCATGTCCGCGATCCTATCGGTCTCGCAGGCGGTTGTCATCGTGAGTTTCCAGGCCACTCGGCCAAGTGATTCGCGTTCCATCACTTCCCCAACGGCTTGAGCAACACGCCGCCGAACTGCATCAGCTTGCCTTCGATGGGGCCGTCGGAGCGCAAGATGATTTGCTGCTTGCCGGCGGGGAGGGTGATTTCGCCGCAGGGGGTTTCCTGGAAGCGGTCGAGGCTGCCGGTGGGGGTGACCTGGCCGGTGAGCTTGGCGTCGCCGGCTTCCAGCAGCCAGGTGTTGCCGGCGGCGTCGTCGAGGCAGGCGTAGTTGAGCACCATCTGGTAGCGGCCGGCCTCGGGCAGCTCGACGTTCCACACCGCGCGGTCGTTCTCGCTTTGCCATTCGCCCAATGCCTTGAACAGCGGCTCCATCACGATCGTCGGACCGTAGATCTCGCAGGTGGTCGGATAGAGTTGCAGCGTGCCGTCGGTCGTCGGAGTGACTAACTGGGGATGATTGGCATAGAACTCCTTACGCGGGGCGCCCGAGCCGCGCAGGTAGGCGATCACGTTGGCCAGGTCGGCCGGGCTCAAGTCCTTTTCCAGTCCCTCGGGCATCAGCGACTTGCCGGTGGCCTGTAGCGCCTCGAGATCGGTGCGGAGGATGGTCTGCTGCTTGCCTTCCTGCCCCTTGAGGGTCACGCTGTTGCCGGTCTCGCTGGCTAGCAGGCCGTTGTAGGACAGGCCCGAAGTGGTGACCGCCAGGTAATCGCGATACTTGGCCTCCACCGCCTTGTTCGGGTCGAGCAGCGCGGTCAACAGCGCCTGCGGCGAGTAGTCGGTGAGCGAGGCCAGATTGGGCCCAACTTCGGTGCCCACGCCGCGCAGCAGGTGGCACACGGCACAACGCTTCTTGAACACGGCGGCGCCGGCGGCCGCGTCGCCGGACATGTCGAGTACGCCCTGGTGCTCGGCCAGCACCTGGGTTCGATTCGATTCGATTTCGCCGGCCAACAGCTCGGCGGCCTGAGACTTGATCTGTTCGTCTTCCGATTGCTGCAAGCGCTGCCGCCGCGCGGCATCGATATCGGCGGCCGGCACCTGGCCACTTTCGACCGCTGCCAGCAGCGCCTTGGTCCAATCCTCCCGAGCGAGCAACCCGTCGAGCACTTCACTGCGCAGCTCGGGGCCGTGACTTTTCCAGCCGGCGAGCAGGGCCTCGGGCACGTCGTCGCTTCCCATGCGCACCAGTGCCGCCACGGCCGCCGTCTGCACCTGGCCGCTCGACTGCGGCACGAGCAACGCCACGAGCGCTTCGATATCGTCGGCCTGGTGGCTCGCGTCGTGCCCCAACAGGCGGATCGCCCGCAGCTTCGACTCGTCGGCGGCGTCTTCATGAGCCACGGTCGCGCGTGCGCGGGAAAACATCTCGGCCAGTCGGCCCTCGGCATCGAGCTCATGCCACGATGCGTCGGCGCGATCCAAGGCTTCGAGCAGGCCGGCCAGGGCTGTCATCTGCCAGGCGGCGTAGTCGCCCTCGGTCGGCTGAGCAATCCGCGCGAGCGCCGCGGCCAGCGAGCGTTCGTCTTCAAAGGCGCTGGCCATGGACACGAGCTTTTCGAGCAACTCGGCCGGCGGCTCGGCCGACTCGTCATCGAGCACGCGAGCCACGACCTCGTACAGGTTTTCGCGGTTTACCGAGCTGAGCACGGCGGCAGTCATGTATTCGTCGTCACGGTAGCGCAGCGCCAGCTCGCCGAGCGCCTGGCCGGCCCGAGGATCCTTCCACTCGCCCAGCGTATAGGCCCGCTGAAGCTGCACGTGCGGATCGTCGTCGCTGGCCAGGGCCAGGATCGCCTGACCGATCTGCGGCACGAACTCCAGTTGCGGCTCGGCGATTTCAATGGCCTGACGCCGGACCCCGGAATGCTCGTCCTCGAGTGCGCGAGTGAGATCTTCGGTCTGCAACCCGACGAGCAGCGACAGTGTCCACAAGGCTTGCGCTCGGCAGGCCGGCAGCTCCGACTCGGCGGCGAGCTTGCGCAGGGGCTCGATGGCCGAGCGATCGTCGCGCCACACGAGCAGTTGCTGCACCATGTCGCGCTGCCAGCCGCTGGGATTGTCGAGCGCGGCGACCAATTCCTGCGTCGAAAGCGTGTCGAGCCGTGGAATCGGCCGCGGCGTCACGCCCACCGGGTAAACGCGGTAGATGCGCCCCATGTCGCCGCCGGCGCGAAGATCGATCTGATCCTGCACGGACTGCGGAATCCACTCGGGATGCTCGATCGTCTGGCGGTACATGTCGGCCACCCACAGGGCTCCGTCGGGGCCGGTCACGAGGCTGGCGGGGCGGAACCAGTTGTCGGCCGAGGCCAGAAACTCACTCTCGCGCTCGTCGGCGGCACGGCGGGAGCGGAACCGCAATCCCTCGCGGCGAACCACCTCGCGATGCACCAGGTTGTGCACCGGCTCGCTGACGAAAGCATTGCCGTGGAACGCCGGGCCGAACAGGTCGTCGCGATAGATCATCGAGCTATTGGCCGACGTGAAGCGGTTGGCCGCGTACAGGTCGTTGAATCGGGCCAGCGTCCGGCTGCGCGGAAACACTTCGGCCGCGCCGGCCTGCTCGGGCACGTCGACGCGGCTGCCCGGCGAAGCCACGAGCTCGTTGCGGCGCAGGTAGTGGTCGGCCAACACGAATTGATACAGCGGGTTGCTGTTCGAGTTGCCGAACCAATTGCCCCAGTCGTCGCGGTTACGCCCATACTGGGTGACGCCCGTCTGCGGGTCGAGCAGACCCTCGTCGGGACGAATGCGGAAGTCGCGATGGTTGGCATCCACGCGCTCGTCGCGTTTTACGAGCTTGACGCCGCGGCCGACCGCATCGCCGTGGGCCGCATAGAGCCAGCCGTCCATGCCCCATTTGAAACCGTTCATGCGATGCTGCGGGTTGCCTACGAGAAAGCCCGTGTAGAGCACCTCGCGCTTGTCAGCTCGGCCGTCGCCGTCGGTATCTTCGGCGTAGAGAATGTCGGGCGCGCAACTCACGAGCATGCCCTCGCGCCAGGGAGCGATGCCGTTGGGGTAGCCCAGGTCATCGAGGAACAGCGTCGACTTGTCGAACTGGCCGTCGCCGTCGGTGTCTTCCAGATAGCGCACGCGGCCGCCCTTGCCGCCTTCGCCGTCGATGCCGCGCGGATAGTCGCCCATCTCGACAACCCACAGTTTGCCGTCGGGCCCGAAGGCGATCGCAATCGGGTCGGCCACCAGGGGCTCGGCCGCCATCAGCTCGACTTGAAAGCCGGGGCGGGCGTGCGTCACGGCCAGCGACTGCTCGGGCGATTTGGGTCCGGGAAACAACACGTCGACCAGCAGATCGTCCAGCGGCATCCGCTCGACCAGATCGGGCAGCTCTGCCGTATCTTCGTTCTGCACCAGGAGCGTGCGTCGGTGAATCCAGGCCCCGTTGTTCGTGCCGGCCCGAGCGATCATCGGAATGGCATCGACGTCGCCGCGATTGCCGGCAACGAGCTTGCGTGCCCAACCTTCCTCGAGCGAGACAAACAGGTAGGCGGCGCAGCGCTCGTCGTTCGAGAACAGCACGTCGAGCCGGCCGTCCTGGTCGATATCCACCAGCCGCAGTCCGGCTTCGTCTCCCTCCGGGTCGGTTATCGCCACCCCTTCAGGCAAGGCGAACGGCAACTTCTGCCAGGCTTCGTCCCGCCAGGCAAAGACGCTTCCCCCCGTATTCGAGCCCAACAACAACTCGCAGATCCCATCGCCGTCGAGATCGCGAAGCAGCGCCCGCGGCTTCTCGTCTTGTGAGATCTCGCCGAGCGCCAGCTTCGGCTCAGGCATCCAGCGGACGTCGACAAAGTGCCAGGCTGCGTCCCCGCCAATCCAGACCGTGGGTGATCCGTCGTCGTGCATGACGCCGAACACGGCATCGTCGCCGGCCAATCGCGCCGGAAATGTGCTGTCCTGCCAGCGGCCCTCGTCGGGCGACCAGAGGCGCGTCTGCTGCACGTGGTCGTTGCCGATTACGACGTCGGTGTAGCCGTCACTATTCACATCCAGCAGCCGCACACCATTGTCGCCATCCTCCGCGGAACGCACCGTCTGCCCGGCGAGCAGGTTCTCCTTGAGCCGATCGGCCGCCTCGCGAAACGTGAGAAACTTCACCTTCGGGCCGTGCTTCTCAACTGCGTGATCGATGAGTTCGATGAGTTGCTGGCTCTGGATCCAGCCGTGCGGATGGAACACGAGCGTGAATACGCCCTGCTTCACGACCGTGGCGTCGAGCGCTCGCTTCCAATCCTCGACAGTGCGCGGATTGTTCGGCTGCTGCACGTGCTGGGCGCTCCAGTCGCTGGGCACCACACAGGGGAACTCCCAGCACGAGCGGCCGATCACGTACGGATACGGGTAGTCTTCGATCGTCAGCGCGTAGTTCTCAAACGGCACGTAGCGGCGAAAGATTTCCTGGCTCTGTGCGTCGAGCACCAGCTCGCGCGGCAGCTCGGGGTCGTTCGCCGTGATGATGTTGAAGACCGAGCTGTCGATTTCCAGAAAGTTGCCGGCGGCGGTCGTGCGGTCGAGAATCTCTGCGAAGAACCGCGGGCTGGAACTGTTGAGCGAATCGCAACACGGCATGCGAAACGCCACGGCGTGGCTGCCAGGAATCGCGTCCATCTGGTCGACGCACTTCTCGTAGGTACGCACGGCGGCGGCGAAGTCCCCCTTTTGTAAGAGCGGACAGGGATGGTCGAAAGTGTGGGCCTCGAGGCTTAACCCCTCGTCGAGCCACTCCTGAAGCTGCGGATGCCGGGGATCGACCTGGCAGGTCATGATGCTCACCGGCGCCCGGCCGTCGATTGCTTTGAGCCGCTCGAGCACCGGCCGCAGGAATGCCTCCCACTTTTCCGGGCCGCGCATGTCGTCAATCGAAAGGATGACCACGGCCTCAACGCCTTCGTCGCCAACCCATTGGGGCGTGACGAGCTTGGGAAAAGAGCGCGTGGGGTAGAACGGATCGCTCCCGTCGAGATACGCCAGCCGGTTGCCGTCGCCTGCCGCGGCGGCGGCCGTCAATCCAAACGCCAGTAGCAATGCGCCTGCAAGCTTCCCGGGTCGCATTGTTTCTCCTCGAGCAGTGTTGCGGTGGGCCAGTCGTCCGGTGAGCGGCGTTGCCCCGGAGCGTGGAATCCGGCCATTATACTCCGCCGGAGTGAGCGGTGGGAGCGGCGGCGACGCTACGATACGTGCCAATGCCGCCCGGTATCGCTCGATCCACCCGAATCGCGCCGCGTGCGGCGTTCCCTTGCGAAGGAGGAACCGATCATGCTTCAAGAGTTCAAGAAGTTCGCGTTGCGCGGAAACGTGGTCGATCTGGCCGTGGGCGTGATCATTGGAGCGGCGTTCGGCAAGATCGTCAGTTCGATGGTCGACGACATCATGATGCCGCCGTTGACGCTGCTGCTCGGTGCGGCCCAAGTGCAGAACTTCCAGGACCTGGCCTTGCCGCTGAATGCGCCCGAGGGGCAATTCCGGGAAGCCACATCGGCCGCCTGGGCCAAGGAAAACCACGTGGCAGCGATCAGGTACGGCAGCTTCATCAAGAACGTGATCGACTTCACGATCGTGGCCTTCTGCGTGTTCCTGGTGGTGCGGCAGTTCAATCGCTTCTCCCCTCCGCCTCCTGCGCCGGCCACGCGCGTGTGCCCGATGTGCCACACGATGATCTCGAACAAGGCCAGCCGCTGCCCGAACTGCACCTCGGAGATCGCACCGCAGCCGACCTAGCCCGCCGGGCATCGCGACATCGACGCGAGTGGTAGCTTGCGGATGACTGCACCGCATGCACGCAGTGGCTCCTTCACGAGCGACTCGCCTTGCCCCAAACGGCGCCAGCGAGTATTTAACCCGCGGCCCAAAGTGCGCCGCGCGGGAAGAGCCTGCGCGCCGGCGGCCTCACGTCGTGTGGATCGTTCTTCCTGGCTTCAATCACGTGTGCCCATGGGTCTCGCACCCCCGGCAACTCGCATCTGGCTCGTCTGCGCGGTGGCGATCATCGCTGCCTGCGGATGCAGCGGCTCGGGCAAGTACAACGCCAATCAGGCGGTCCTGCCCTGGGCCGAATTCGACGAAAACCTGGTGACCGTCCACAACATCCGCAACACCGACTATCGCACGGCCGAGGACTACACCGTGCGGCACTACGACAAGACCTTCGACCTGGAGAAGCTTGACTCGGTCGACTTTCTGGTCGTGCCCTTCGACGGCGTGCCGGGCGGGGCCCACACGTTTCTGAGCTTCGGCTTCGACGGCGAGGATTATTTGGCGGTGTCAGTCGAGTTGCGCCGCCGCCCGGGCGAAGACTTCGCGCCCATCAAGAGCTTCACGCAGCCGTCGGAGTTGATGTACGTCGTGGGCGACGAGCGCGACTTGATCCAGTTGCGGAGCATCCACTGGATGTCCGACGTTTACATGTATCGGGCTCAGGCCCCGCGGGCCCAGCTACAGGCCATGTTCACCAGCGTGATGAATCGCGCCAACAAGCTTCGCGAGGAGCCGGAGAACTACAACCTGATCACCAACAACTGCACAACGAACATCGTGCGGCACATTAATGAGATCACACCCAACAAAGTGCCCTACGGCTACCAGGTGCTGTTTCCGGCCTATTCGGCCCAGTTGGCCAACGAGTTGGGCCTGATCAAGATCGACGGCAATTTCGAGCGCACCAAGCAAGGCGCGCGGATCAACGAAATGGCCTACGTCCACCGCGACAGCCCCGACTTTTCGGTCAAGATCCGCGAGGGGCATCCCACGCTGGCCACGCGGTCATGGGAGATCGACCGCACGCCGCTGCGGTAGTCGGCAAATGAAACGCTCGCCGGCTTAGCGCTTGCCGGCCACGCTGGCCGTGTCGGCCGGGCGGATTACGATGCGATCGCATCCCAGCGTGCCGGTGGCGCCCAGCAGGCCCACCGAAACCGTGGCGCCTCGCGCTTCGCGCGGCACGGTCAGATGACCGGTTTGCGGCCGCCAGTCGAAGCTGCCCCGCCAGGGACCGAGCGCCTGCTCGGCGACCACGCGCCGCTGTTCGTCGAAGAACGAAACGATCAACCGGGCCTCGCCGCCACCCGCGCTTTGAGGCGGGCCGGGTCGGATACCGTCGGCTTTCACCCAAGCCGTCACGATCAGCTTTCGCACGCGCCGTCCGTCGACGCCGAACGACTGCATGGCGTGCGAGCGTGTGCCCGCCGCTTCGCACTCAGCCAACAGATAGTGTCCGTCCGCCCCATTTGGTCCCCCGGAGGCGAGCTTGGCCTGCCGCAGGTAGTACCAGGCCGAGGGCTTGCCGGGGGCAAGCAGTTCCTCGAAGTCGCCGTTGGCCAGTGGCGTCAACGGTCGACCATCTTGGCCGCCGCGCAGCGCTTCGGCCCGCCCAGTCATGGGCACAAAGTATGTGGGCTCGCGCGATTCGACCACCAGCCGGCCGTCCCGCTTGGTGAGCACGCACAGATCCTGCTGATACCGCTCGCCGACGGGAATGATGATGCGTCCCCCCTCGCGCAACTGTTCCACCAGCGGCGCGGGCACTTTCTCGGGCGAGCAGGTGACGATGATCTTGTCGAACGGGGCATGTTCGGCCCAGCCCGCGAAACCGTCGCCAAAGCGCGGATGCACGTTGTCGTAGCCCAAGCGCTCGATCGTCTGCCGAGCCCGCTCGGCCAGCGGCTCCTGAATCTCGATGGTGTACACGTCAGCCACGAGTTGGCTGAGCACGGCGGCCTGGTAGCCGCTGCCGGTGCCGATCTCGAGCACGCGGTCGGTGGGCTGAGGATCGAGCTGTTCGGTCATCCAGGCCACGATGAACGGCGGCGAGATCGTCTGCTGCTCGCCAATCGGCAACGCCGCATCGCGATATGCGTAGGGCTGCATGGCGGCAGGCACGAATTCGTGGCGCGGCACGGTGCGCATCGCGGCCAGAACCACCGGCTGCTTCACGCCGGCCGCCGCCACGCTCGACTCGACCATCCAGTTACGGGCCGCCGCGTACTCGCGGGGCGACTGTGCGCTTGCGGTCCGGGTGGCCGCCAGCAGCAGCATGCAGGCCAGCAGCGGCCGGATGATGAACTCCGTTTGGGGGACCATACATGCACCTCCAGGTTCGACCCGCGCGACGGGCACTATGTAGCGAAAAGGCTCTCCCCCCGGAAGATGAATCGTGGCCCAGACCAGGGCACGTTTAACGCCGGCCGGGCAGACGCTATCATCGGGGGACCGCGGCTTCGTCTGCGGTCGCACCAGAACGATACGCTCCAGACCCCGCAGACCGCCCCCGCGGCACCGAATCGCCCCGATGCAGCCCTCCCGTCGCATGCAGGCCGTGCAGCAGCCGATCATCCCGGTCGTGGGCGAATGGATCCGCCGGCACCCGGGCACGATCTCGTTGGGCCAGGGGGTGGTGCACTATGGTCCGCCGCCGGAGGCCACCGAAGCCATCGGACGGTTTCTGGCCGATCCAGCCAATCACAAGTACAAGTCGGTCGAGGGCATTCCGGAGTTGGTCGCCGCGCTTGAGCAGAAGCTGGCGGACGAGAACGGCATCGTCGTCGAACCCGGCAGCCGCGTGGTGGTCACGGCCGGGGGGAACATGGCGTTCTTCAACGCCCTGCTGGCCATCGCTGACCCGGGCGACGAGATCGTGCTGCTGACGCCCTACTACTTCAACCACGAGATGGCCGTGACCATGGTCAACTGCCGGGCCGTCTGCGTTCCGCTCGACGAAAACGATCAGATCGACCTGGCCGCCCTGCGCGGCGCGCTCACCGACCGCACGCGGGCGATCGTCACCATCTCGCCCAACAATCCCTCGGGCGCCGTCTACCCCGAGGCGACGCTGCGGGAAGTGAACGATCTGTGCCGCCAGCGGAAAATCTTCCACATTCACGACGAGGCGTACGAATACTTCGTGTACGAGGATGCCAAGCACTTCTCGCCCGGATCGCTGCCTGGGGCGGGCGAGCACACGATTTCGCTGTTCTCGTTTTCCAAGGCGTACGGCTTCGCCAGTTGGCGGATCGGCTACATGGTCATCCCCGAGGCGTTGGCGGTATCGGTTCGCAAAGCGCAGGATACGGACCTGATTTGTCCGCCCGTGATCTCGCAGTTCGCGGCGCTGGGAGCCCTGTCGGCCGGCAAGGACTACCGCCGCGGCAACGTCCAGCGCGTGGCCGACGTGCGACAGATGGTGCTGACCGAGTTGGATGCAGTGCGGTCGTTTTGCCAGATTCCGCCGGCGCTGGGAGCGTTCTACCTGTTGATGCGCGTCGATACCAACGTCGACCCGATGGCCGTGGTCGAGCGCCTGATCAGCGAGTTCGGCGTGGCGGTGATCCCTGGCACGACGTTCGGCATCGAGCGGGGTTGCTACTTGCGCGTGGCGTACGGAGCGCTCGAGCGCGATTCGATCGCCGAAGGAGTGGGCCGGCTGGTGCGCGGACTCAAAGCCATCGTGGAGAAATAGCCCAATGCAAATCGTCGCCTGCCAGACCGACATCGTGTGGGAAGACAAGCCGGCCAACCATGAGCGCGTGGCTGACATGCTGCGCGACGTGGCGATCGATCGAGGGGCGCTCGTGATCCTGCCCGAGATGTTTGCCGTGGGATTCAGCATGAACGCCGAGGCGCTGGCCGAAAACCACGAGGGCCCGACGCACACATTCCTGCGAGAGCTGGCGCAAGAAAAGCAGGTATTCGTTTTCGGCGGCGTCGTCACGCGCACTTCCGGCACCGGCTGCCGCAATGAGGCGGTCGTGTTCGGGCCCGAGGGCCAAGTGGTGGCCCGCTACGCCAAGACGCACCCCTTCACGCTTGCCGGCGAGAACGATGCCTATGAAGCCGGAAGTGACGTGACGACGTTTTCCTGGGGCGAGTTCACCGTGGCCCCTTTCATCTGCTACGACCTTCGCTTTCCGGAGGTCTTTCGCCGGGCGGTGAGGCGGGGCGCCGATCTGATGGTCGTGGTGGCAAGCTGGCCGCAGGTGCGCCAAGCACACTGGGCGGCGCTATTGCGGGCGCGGGCGATCGAAAACCAGTGTTACGTCGTGGGCGTCAATCGCGTCGGCACCGATCCCAACACGAGCTATGCGGGAGGCAGCGTGGTCGTCGCTTTCGACGGCGAAACGCTGGCCGAGGCCGACGATGGCGCGCAGGTGCTGGTAGCCGAAATCGAGCGTGGTCCGCTGGTGGAGTTTCGGCAGAAACTGCCGTTTTTGGCGGACATTCGCGAGGAGTTCGTCCCGTAGCACCGAGCGGCGAGAGGCGGCGAAATTGCCCGGCCGCTCCCCTTTTCCCCCGTCATTTCGTGCGGGTACACTGAAAGGATGCGAGCCGCCCCCCACGGCGCGTAGGCGTGAATGAGTTTTTTGAGTCGTCTTCATTAGTAGGAAGTGGCGCCATGAAGCAATGTCGTTTCTTCTCGACGGCGTGGGTCCTGGCAGTCTTGCTGCTGGCGGCAAGCACCGCCGAGGCCGCCAAGTGGTCCCGCGACCGCGACATCATCTACGGCCGTAAGTACGGCACGGCCTTGACGATGGACGTGTTCCGACCCGCCGAACCCAACGGCGCGGGTGTGATCGTCTGCATTAGCGGCGGCTGGGTCTCAAAGCACGAGAACATCAACCCGATCTTCGCCACGGAGTTCCTCAAGCGCGGCTACACCGTGTTTGCCGTGGTCCACGGCAGCCAACCCAAGTTCACTATTCCCGAGTGCGTGTCCGACATCCATCGCGCCGTGCGCTACATTCGCACCCACGCCGATGAGTACGACATTGATCCGGAGCGGATCGGCATCACCGGCGCCTCGGCCGGCGGGCACTTGTCGTTGATGCTCGGTTGCGCGGGCGATGAGGGCGATCCCGACGCCAACGATCCGGTCGATCGGGCCAGCAGTTGCGTGCAGGCGGTGGCTTGCTTCTTTCCGCCGACCGACTTTTTGAACTACGGCAAGCCGGGCGTGAAGTCGCTAGGCATCGAGCCCAACCACCAGTTTAAGGCCCCCTTCGATTTCCGCGAACAGGACCCGAACACCAAGCTGTTCGTGCCGGTCGACCTGGCGACGCGCGAGGAAATCTGCAAGGAGATGTCGCCGATCTACCACGTCGACGAAGGCGACGCCCCGACACTGATCCTGCACGGCGACGCCGATGAACTGGTGCCGCTGCAACAGTCGGAGATCATCGTCGAGAAATTCAAGGAAGCCGGCGTGCCGGTGGAGTTGATCGTCAAGAAAGGCGCCGGGCACGGCATTTGGCCCAGCATGTTGACGACCGACTTTGCCACGATCGCCACCTGGTTCGACGAGCACTTGAAGCCGGCGGCCACGGCCCAGGCAGGCAACTAGCAGACCTGCAAAGTAAGAAAGAAAGACGCCGGGTCGAAACGGCTCCGACCCGGCGTTTGCTTTGCGCTGAAGTCATTGGCGGCCGCTATCTCTGCAGCCAGAACGAGAAGTTGCGTCCAGCCAGGCCGAACCCGAGCTGCGGGAAAGTCGGATACACCGGTTGGACGTAGGGCGGATAGGCCACTACGGCCGGACGCGGCCCGCACGGCGGACGTCGCGGTCTGCAGGGCGGACGTCGGGGTCTGCGGTAGCCCGAACTCCAAATCGGCCCATGACCGTGCCAATGGCCGTGCCGGACGGCCGGCGGACCGCACGGCCGACCGCGCCAATGTGGTCCCCCGGCCAGTGCCGATTGGGTTCCCGCAAAAGCCAAGACTGCCAAACAAGCCATAACCGTTATCGCGCGTCGCATGGCGAACTCCTTTACGTACGGTGTGTTGGCCGTACACGACGGCCGTGGGTCACTCCCCTCGACCGAATACCTAACGCACGGCGCGTGCCAAAGAGGTTGCCGCGAAACAAAACGCGATTTTTGCCCGGCTTTTGCCGACAAGCACGCGATTGCGCTGCAAGCCGAGCGCGAACGAAATGCGCCCTCGATTTGACGGCAAGGCGATGCGACACCGAGCGCACCCTGCGAGTACCGAAACTCGAAGGTGCCATTGCGGAGCGAGCTGAACGCAATCGCTACGCTTCGGCTAGTCAAGCGTCTTGACGCGGATGTTGCGATAGCGAACGTACTCGTTCGTCAGATCGCCGCCGCCACCGTGAACCTGCAGCGCAATCCCACCGGTGTCGCCCAGGCGTTTCTCGGTATCCTCGAACTCCATGAATCGCACCCCGTTAATCCAGGTGACGATTCTCGGTGGGTTGCCTACGATGCGGGCCCGGAGTTCGTTCCACTCGCCGTGCTTCCAGAAGCTGGGCCACTCCTCTGGCGAAACCGGCAGCGGAAACGGACATTCCTGCTGGCGAATCTCGGTGACCTTGTCCAGGAAGCTGAAGTTGCGCAGGTGAATGCCGCCCGGCAGGCCTTCGCCGTAGACGCCGGCCAGGTTGCCGCCGGCGTGGTAGTCGATCATGTACTGATACGCCTGCCCGCGCTCGGTGCTGCGCAGAAAGAGGCCGCTGTCGGGCACGAAGTCGTTGTTCATTTCGAGCGCGACTTCGAAGTCGCCGTACTTCTTGTCGGTGATCACGATGCCGCCGTTGCCGGGAATGTCCTGGCTGCCTGTGATTGCTCCTTCCTCGACGACCCAGCGGCCGCCGGATTGGTTCTTACTCGCGCGGGAGTGGCCACTCTGGGCACTGACGTGCCAGCCGTCGAGCGTGCGGCCGTCGAAGATCGACACAAACCCCTCGTCGCTAAACTTCTCGACCTTGTATTCCGCGCCCCGGGCCGTCGACATCGCGGCAAGAACGGCGGCCGCCACGAGCAGCGGGAGAATGGCGACGCGCATCGTGTAGTTCACTCCTGGTGCAAGTCGTTTGGAGTAGCCGCGCCGCTCCAGCTAGATCTTCCACGGGTCGCGCGGCTCGCGATTCAGTAGGACGTTGGCTTCGTCATCGTTCTCGAAGCGCTCTTTCTGCGGGTCCCACACGAGCGGGCGGCGCAGTTGGTAGCCGAGGTTCGCCAGATGGCACACTGTCGCCGAGCGGTGCCCAACTTCTACGTCGCAGATCGGCAGCTTGCGCGTCTTGATCGCCTCGAGCCAGTTGCGGCCGTGGTTGTCCGAGGGCGGGGCGTGCCAGTCGCCTTCCTTCAGTGGTGTCTTGGCGATTTCGGCCGGCGAGCTCTCCAGGTGGCCGCGGCTGACGTTGATCGTGCCCAGTTCGCCCTCGAACGTGCAGTCGGTCGGCCCGCCGTGAAACATCTCGACGCCATTGGCGTACGTGAACTTGAGCCCGCTCGTGGCTTCGCCGCTGGGAGGCTCGACCTTGACCGGTCCACTGCCGTCCATGTCGAGCGCCCACTGGGCGATGTCGAAGTGGTGGGCGCCCATGTCCGCCAGCGCTCCGCCGGCATACTCGCGATAGTTACGAAACGCCGGAAAGTGTTTGTGCACGCCCTTGGGACAAAGGATCTCGTTGTAGCCGCGCCACGGCGCTTGCCCCAGCCACATGTCCCAATCGGTTCCCTCGGGCACGTCCTCTTCAGGCAGGTCGCATGGCACCGGTGGTCCGCCCACGCCGATGCGAATCGTCTTCACCTTGCCGATCCGCCCATTGCGAACCAGTTCGACCGCCTTGCGAAAGTGCCCGCCGAACTCACTGCGCTGCTGGCTGCCCGTTTGAAAGATGATGTTGTTGGCCCGCACCTCGTCGACCAGGTGGCGACCTTCGCCGATGGTGAGCGTCAGCGGCTTCTCGCAGTAAATGTCCTTCCCGGCCCGCGCGGCCAGAATCGCTCCGGGCACGTGCCAGTGATCGGGCGTGGCGATCAGCACGGCGTCTAGCCCGTCGAGTGCCAGCAGCTCGCGAAAATCATTGAAGGCCTGGCAGCCTTGGTACGTGCCTGCCTTTGCGTCGTCGGCATACCGCTGGTCGACCATGGCCTGGCTGTGATCGCGCCGCTCGGCGACGACGTCGCATACGGCCACGATCTGCACGTCGCCGTAATCGAGAAAACGCTTCAAGTGATGCCCGCGGCCCATCGTGCCCACGCCGATTACACCGAGCGTCAACCGCTCGTTGGCCGCGGCGCGGGCCTTGGGCAGCGACGTGAGGATCGTCGGCGCAGCGACCGTGGCGGCTGCCACTCCCTGGACAAAACGACGGCGAGACAGTCGGCTTGGCATGGCGGGCATCCTTCACACAAGGCGGGCGTGGAGTGGAGGTTGGCATGCCGAAGCGTGAGGGCGCTGTCGGCACCGCCAGAATACTTGCCGAGCAGGCGGGATGCAATTACGCCCCGTCGTACCCATCGCCGGCGTCTCCCTTGGGAGATGCCTCAGTCGCCGGTGCCGATGTCGTCGTTCATGGCTTCCAGAATCAAGTCGCGTTCCTGCGATTCGTGTTCGCGGAAGCGGACTTGAAAGCGGCGATAGTCGCCGGCTAAGCCGCCCAGCAAGGTTTTGGGCTGCTCGTGATACAAGAGCTGTTCAGACATCTCCGCCAGCCGGCATAGCTCGCCGAACAGCTCGAAGTGCTGTCCTTGCAGCCGCTCGGCGCGGCGGCACAGGTGCGGGGCGATGCTGATGGCGTCCTCGTAGTAGCCGTAGGCTTCTTCCAGCGAGAAGTGCATCGCCAACTGGTCGCGCAGCTTGCTGAACATTTCGACCAGCCGCTTGTATTCGATCTCCTCGGGCCCCGAGCGGTCGAGCATGGCAGAGGTGTGGTGCATCAACTGCCGCAACTCGTGATGGTCCTCCTTGATTTCCTGCAGGAATGCAGGGTTGATCGAGACCATGCGCATTGCAATCGCCATGTCGCCCTCCTGTGATTAAACGGCTCGCATTGCCCGCACGTGTTAACCCTCTCCAACTCTTGCCAGTCCCGGAAGCGCCCAAAGCGCGCCCCGAGATCAGCGGGCTTCGCCGGAGTTGCCGCCAGCGCCTCGGGGACACCGGTCGGCCTACGCATTTGAAAAACAGGCCACGGATCAGCGACCTGGTAACGCTAGAGAGGATTCAACGTAAATGTAGTATCCATCTCGCGGAGTTGTCAAATAATCGATCGGGTGGCAGCCCCGCTAGCCATACGGGGTGGAGGGTTTCGACGGCGTACGCCGGCACGACCGCTACCGGGGGAACCGCGGCAGTAGAAACGGCGCGCCGTTTGCGTGCCAAATAGGAGCTCGGGCGCCGATCGCCCGGGCACGGCCCTCACGCTTCACGCTCGAAGCACACCAGGCAGATGTCGTCGCTCTGCAGGCGACCGCGGATGAAACGCCGCACGTCGTCCAAAAGCGCCTGGCCTAACTCTTCGACGCCCGCGGGCGCGGCCCCCAGGGTGCTGCGCAAGCGTTTGCTGCCGTAGACGTCGCCGGCGGCGTTCATGGCTTCGGTAATACCGTCGGTATAAAGGATGAACGTGTCGCCCGGCTCGAGCGGCATTTCGACCTGCTTGTAGCGGGGCTCGGCGTCGCAGCCCAGCGGCAGCCCGGCATCGTTGCCGCCCAAAGCCTCGATCAGCGAACCACGGCGGCGCAGCGGCGGCAGATGGCCGGCGTTGACCATCGTCAGTACGTGCGACTTCGGATCGAGAACGCACAAGACGAAGGTGACAAAGTGATAGTTGAGCGTCTCGCTGGAAAGGTCCTGGTTGAGTTGCTCGACCGCCTCGGCCGGCGTGCCGCACGTGGCCAGGCAGTAGCGCACCTCGGCACAGAAGTTGGCCATCAATAGCGCCGCCGAAACGCCTTTGCCGGCCACGTCGCCGATGGCCAGCGCCAACCGCCCGTCGGGCAGCAGCACGTAGGCAAAGTAGTCCCCACCCACCTCGTCGGCCGGCTGGTAGTAGTCGTAGAACTGATAGCCCTCGACCTCCGGACGACTCTGCGGCAGAAACTGCAACTGCACTTGCTTGGCCGTGCCCAGGTGGCGTTTGTAGGTGCCGACGTCCCAGATCGTGTGCTTGGCCCCGGCCGATTCGACCCCCTGGGCCGCGATTGTGGCCACACTGGCCAGCACGTCCAGGTCGCTCTGGTCAAAACGGTTTCGGGCATCGGTCGTATCGAGATAGACGATCCCCAGCGGCCGCCGCGAGGGGCCCATCAGCGGCGCGCAAATCATCGACAGGCTGTGCACCTCGAACACCGACTGACTCTCCTCGGTCGGGTCCGAGGGCGCGTCGTCCATCAGGATCGCTTCGGCCGTGCTCATTACGTGCAATGCCATCTTGCGGCTGATGGGGCCGAACGTCATGCTGTGCCCCGATTCGCTCTGCCGGTGCTTGATGGCCCGCGGCACGAGATGTCCCTCGGCGCCTTCCTCGAGCAGGATGTAGCCGCGCGACGATTGCGGAAAGATCTCGAACAAGCTGTCCAGGATCTTAGGCAGAATCTGATCGACGTCCAACTCGCCTTCCAGGTCAAGCGAGATCTTCAAGGCCGCCCGAAACCGCGCCTGGGAAGTGGCATCGTCGGCATCCTTGTGAGCCGGCGAGGGCACTTGCCGCGCAGCGTCGATCTCGCGATTGGCTTCCTCGGGCAACGGCACGTCGGCCAGCGTCTCCTCCAAATCATCGTCCGTTTCGGCCGGAGGCGCGCCGGCGTGAAAGATCGTGACGACTTCGTAAATGTGAATCCGATCCTGGTCCTTGATCGGCGTACGCCCTTCGAGCCGGCGCCCGTTGAGATACGTGCCGTTGAGGCTCGACAGGTCCTCGATGAAGAAGCCCTCGGCGGTGCGCACGATGCGGGCGTGCTGCCGCGACACCGTGTGGTTGTTCACCACGATGTCGCAGAACTGATCGCGTCCGACTAGCATTTCGTCGTCCGTGAGTTCAAAGAACTCGCGTCCGTTGTCGCCGATGCAGACTTCGAGCGTGGGCATCGCAAAGGCCCCTTTGCGCAGGATGCCGTGGTGCCGGGGGAAGGCTAGACTGGTTGACACCCCGGATTGCCAGAACGGCCCCCTGAAATTCACTTTCCCATTCGCGTCGGACTGTGTCAATCGAGTTCTCATCGCCGTCGCTTTCGGCGCGCGTTGGCGGCATCAGGCCCGGGCGGCAAGGCGGGTTGGCTCGTGCAAGCGCCGCTTCCGGAACGCTCGGTGGGTCGTGTCCCTGGTTTGTGCACGCATCGGCCGGGCGCAGGTGCGCCCGATTGTGTATTCGCCGAGAGGATCTCGATCTTGGCCGTTCAGCCGAGATCGGAAATGGGCCGGCCGACGCTCAAACTGCGGTGCATTTGCTGAAACTCGTCTTCGTAGCGGGCGTCGGGATCGACGCCCAGGTGCGAAAGCACCGTGGCCGACAAGTCGGCCGGTGAAACGGGCTTGTCCTGCACGTAGCCGCCGGTCTTGGTCGTCGAGCCATAGACCTGGCCGCCGCGAACGCCGCCGCCCGCCAGCAGCACCGTGAAAGCATGCGGCCAGTGATCCCGTCCCGTCTTGGCCGTCATGCCGTTTTGCACCACCTGGCCGATTTTCGGCGTGCGGCCAAACTCGCCGGTGACCACGACCAAGGTCGACTCCAGCAGCCCGCGCTGGTCGAGATCGGCCAAGAACGCCGAAAAGCTCTGATCGAACCGCGGGGCCAGCCGCTGTTTGAGCGACGGAAAGTTGTTGTCGTGCGTGTCCCAAAACGGCGAGACCTTTTCGTTGCGCGTCTCGTCGTCCCAGTTGACCGTCACCAGCGAAACACCCGCCTCGACCAACCGTCGGGCCAACAGCAGGCTCTGGCCGAACTTCGTCTCGCCGTAGCGCTCGCGCAGCGCCGCCGTCTCGCGATCGAGCCGGAATGCCTGATGCGCGTGAATGTCGCCCAGCATCGAAAACGCCGTCTGCACGTGACGATCGAACGTCTGCACGGCCAGCCCCGGCTCAAGCGGCTCCGGCAACGACGACTTGAGCTTGTGTAGCAGCTCGCGGCGGGCCACGACGCGGTCGAGGCCCACATCTTCGGCCAGCTTGATTCCCTGCACCTCGAATTGCTGATCGCTCGGATCGCCCTTGACGAGGAACGGGTTGTGCATATCGCCCATCCGCCCGCCCGTCTGTCCGGCAATGCGCTTGTCTTGCCCGGCGAACTGGATGTACCACGGCAGCACGACGCTCGGCGGCAGCGGACCCCGCTGCTCGGCAAACCGCATCGTCAGCGACGCCAGCGAAGGCCAGTCCTCGGGCCGCGCTTGATCCGTCACCGGCGGGCCAAAGTAGGGACGCCCGCTGAACATCTCGCTGCACGCGGGCCCATGGACCGGCATCCGGTGCTCCATCGAACGCAGCAGGCAGAGCTTGTCCATCTGTGCCGCCAGTTTCGGCAGATGCTCGCAGATCTGGATGCCGGGCACGTTGGTGGCCGCGGGGCGAAACTCGCCGCGGATTTCGGCCGGCGCGTCGGGCTTCATGTCCCATAGGTCGATGTGGCTGGGACCCCCGAACAGAAACACGAACACGCACGAGCGCGCCGGCCGTCTGCCCGCGCGCGGAGCGGCAGCCCGCAGAGCCGCCAAGTCCACGCTGCTCAAGCCCAGCAGGCTCAACGCGCCGGCCCGCAGCAACTCGCGCCGCGTGGCACGCCCGGCCTGATCGGACTTCGGGCCGAAAACGGAGAACATCGGTCCCTCGCGCTGCCGACATGGGGGTGCTATCGCCCCGAGCCGGACATCAGAGGTGCTCGACTTATCTGGCCAAAAGACGGTGGGCGACCGCCTTTCGTCTCGACCGCGCGTAGGAGGCCGAGCCTTATCCGCCCACCGTAAGGCCTTTTATACACGATCCTTCGGGGCGGAATCCACTAGCAAAAACGCCACCCGGGGAGTCGCCCTGAGGCCAGGTACGCCAGATAGTTTTTTCCCGCGGACGGTGACGGCTCACCACCGGCCGGCAACTAGCCTTGCAACGAAATGCCCAGGGGGCCTATCCTTGCGGCCCCCAAATTACTCCCCGCCAGAAACGGCCACGAGCCAACCATGAATATCCTGCTAGCCGCCCTCCTGATTTCGCCGCTGCTGTTGGCGCTCGACCTCTGGACGGCACCGCGTCCCGACCGTCGCGTCAAGCTCAAGGGGCGCAGCCTCTAGCGGCCGCCTGCCGCCCGATTTGACGCTGCCCTACCCTGCCGACGACAATAGGCCCCAATTCGGGCCTGTAGGAATCAACCGTCGGGGAGTCTCTCATGTTTCGAGTCGGTGACTGCTGCCTGGTCGCGTTTCTGTGCTTCGCGCTGGCGGCCGTGGCGGCAGCCGATCCGCTCTCGATCTGCACCTTCCAAAGCGACGCCACGCCTCCCTTGGGCAGCCCCTTGTGCCAGGGCGGCGTCCAGCCGGCGCAGGAAATCGTCGATCCGCTCACCGTCCGCGGCGTGGTGCTGCTGCCTGGCGACGACAAGCCGATCGTGCTGTGCGCCGTCGATTGGGTGGGTATCGGTAACGGCGGATACGACCTGTTTCGCCAAACGCTAGCCGACGCCGCCGGCACTTCGGTCGACCGCGTGGCCCTGCACACACTGCACCAGCACGATGCCCCCGGCTTCGACACCGATGCCGAGGCACTCTTGGCCGCACAGTCCAAGAGCGGGCTGCTCTATCACGTGGCCTTCGCCCAACGGGCGATCGATCGGGCCGCCGCGGCGCTCACGAAGTCGCTGAAACATCCCCAGGTCGTCACCCACCTGGGCACGGGCGCCGCCGAGGTCGAAAAAGTGGCTTCCAATCGCCGCATCCTCGGCGACGACGGCAAGGTGAAGTACGTGCGCTATAGCGCCTCGCGCATCGAAGAGGCCGTCGCCGCCCCCGAAGGCGTGATCGATCCCCTGGTGCGCGTGGTCAGCTTCTGGAACGACGACCAACCGCTGGCCGTGATGAGCTATTACGCCACGCACCCGCAAAGCTATTACGGCCAGGGCGGCGTCAGTTGGGATTTTGTCGGCATGGCCCGGGCGCAGCGTGAAGAGGCGGTGCCCGGCGTGCCTCACATCCACTTCAACGGCGCCGGCGGCAACGTGGCGGCCGGCAAGTACAACGACGGCTCGCCCGAGCGCCGGCCCGAGTTGGCCGGGCGGCTGGCCGCCGGCATGGCCAAAGCCTGGGAGGCCACGAAGCGCGTGCCCGTCGACGGCTCGGACGTCGGCTGGCGCACCTGCGACGTGCGGCTGCCGCTGCGCGACATCCTCAAGGAAGACGAACTGGTCGAGATGCTTCAGGATTCGTCCGTGCCGGTCAAGCAGCGCGTCCGCGCCGCACGCGACCTGGCCTTCGTTCGCCGCGCGCGGGCCGATCGCCCCATCCAACTGAGCTGCCTGACGCTGCCGGGCACCTACATCGTGCACATGCCCGGCGAGCTGTTCGTGGAGTATCAACTGGCCGCGGCCAAGATGCAGCCCGACGCGATGGTATGCATGGCGGCCTACGGCGACTACGGTCCCGGCTATATCGGCACCGAAATCGCTTACGCGCAAGGCGGCTACGAAACCAGCTACGTCTCGCGCACTGCTCCCGAGGTGGAAGGCGTGCTGATGGACGCCCTCCGGGAACTGCTCCAGTAGCCCCGGCACGCCGTGCCCCACTTCTGGCGTGAACCCGATGCGTCCTGCGCGCCCCGATTCCGATGAATCGGCGGCCCGCGTTGCGCCGGTTTTGCAACGCTCCGCGGCACGATTACAATCGGAACTCGGTCCACCGTGCGGGCACCCGCGGTGTCCCCAGCGCTCTTCCTTCTGGCTCCCATCGAGGAAACTCTGTCATGATTCGCTCTCGTTTCGGCAATCGGTTGTGGGCGGCGATGCTGCTCGTGGTGTTGGTCGGGTCGGTAACGGCCCAGGCTCGCGAAGAGATCACGATCTATCGCGACGGCTTCGGCACCCCGCACGTGTTTGCCGACTCAGCCGAGGGCGCTTGCTTCGGCCACGGCTACGCGCAGGCCAGCGACCGGCTGGAAGAACTGCTCAAGCAATACATGCGTGCCAGCGGCACGATGAGCGAGGCCTTCGGCCCCAGCTTTTTTCGCGACGACTACCGCCAGCGGCTCTACCGCCATGCGGCGGTGTCGAAGGAAAAGTATCCTTCGCTCGACGACAAGACCCGTTCGCTGATCGAGGCCTACCAGGCCGGCGTGAAGCAATACATGGCCGAGCATCCTTCCGAAGTGCCCGACTGGGCGCCCGAGATCGAGCCCTGGATGTGCGTGGCCCTGGGCCGCTACATCATCTGGGGCTGGCCCGAAGGCGAGGCCGGCGGCGACTTGCGGCGCATCGGCATCGAGCCCGATCCGGTTGAGTATCACGGGTCGAACGAGTGGCTCGTGGCCGCCGACCGCACGGCGTACGACGCGCCCATCGCGCTGATCGATCCGCACCTGAGTTGGTACGGGGCGTTTCGTTTCTACGAGGCACGGCTGTACGGCGGCGAGATCGAGTTCTCAGGGATGGCCATCCTCGGCAACCCGTTGCCGGCCCTGGGGCATAGCCGCTACTGCTCGATCGCCATGACCACCGGCGGCCCCGACACCTCGGACGTGTACGAAGAGGAGCTCAACCCCGACAATCCGCGTCAATACCGCTACGACGGCGCGTGGCTCGACATGGAAGTCATTCCCGAGGTGATCAAGGTCAAGACCGACGAGGGCGTTGACGAGCAAACGGTCGAAATCGAATACACGCGCCACGGCCCCGTGGTGGCCCGCAAGGACGGCAAGGCCTACGTGTTTGCCATTCCCTACGCCGACCAAGTGGGCCTGGCCGAGCAGACTTACAAGATGTGCGTCGCCAAGAACCTCGAGGAAATGAAAGAGGCTCTGGCGATGCAGCAGCTCATGATGCAGAACATCATGATCGGCACGACCGAGGGCGACATCTACTACGTACGCGTCGGCCGCGTGCCCGTGCGTCCCAAGGGCTACGACCACAAGGGAGCCATGCCCGGCAACACGTCGAAGGCCGACTGGCAGGGCATTCACCCGTTTGAGGATCTCGTGCAGATCGAGAATCCGCCGCAGGGCTACATGCAGAACTGCAACGTCAGCCCGCAGTTTCTGATGAAGGGCTGTCCGCTCGAGCCCTCGCCCGAAGCCCCCTACCTGTTCAACGGCTTTACCAGCTTCGACAACGCCCACGACAACCCGCTGCACCAGCGGGCCGCGATGTGCGTCGAGCTGTTGCACAATGCACAGAACATGACCGTCGACCAGGCGATCGACATCGCCATGAGCCCGGCCGTCTACGGGGTCGAGCCCTGGCAGGAACTGCTGCGCAAGGCCTGGTCGGACAGCAAGAACGCAGGCGATAACGAGGATCTCCGGACGTTCTACGAGCTGATCATCCACTGGAACGGTCGCTGCGATGCCAACAGCACCGGCGCGATCGCCTACAAATACTGGAAGGAACTATTCGGCGACGACGTGAAAACGGCCGACCGGGCCGGCATGCCGCCGCCGGAAAGCGTCACCGACGAGATGCTGCTGGAGAAACTGGCCGCCGCCGCGAAGGCCCTGAAGAAAGACTTCGGCCGGCTCGACGTGGCCTACGGCGACGTCTATCGCGTCGGACGCCGAGGGACTGGCGAGAACTGGCCCGTCAGCGGCGGCTCGGTCCGTCAGATCGCCACCCCCCGGGCGATCAGCTTCGACCGGCTCGACGGCACGCCGCAGTACCTGGGTCGCGGCGGCCAGACGAGCACGCAGATCGTGCTGCTCACCGAACCGCCCAAGTCGTGGACCGTGCTTCCGCTCGGCGAAAGCGACGACGCCGACAGCCCGCACTATGACGATCAGGCCGAAAAGCTGTTTAGCCACGGCCGCATGAAGCCGACCTACTTTCTCGACAAAGAAGGCCTGCTCGACCACGCGACCGACAAGGTCGTCGTCTACCGCAACGGCGACGCCCCGGCCCCGCAGCCCGCTAAGAAGGCCAAGAAGCAGGCTGTCTACAAGCAGACGCAGAACATCGTCTACGGCGAGACCGACGGCATCGGGCTCGTGCTCGACGTGTTCGCCCCCACCGGCAAGTCGAACGGCCTGGGCATCGTCGACGTGGCCAGCGGCGCCTACCACAGCGACCGCGGCAAGATCGAAGACCATCGTCGGGCTCGCGTCTACGACACCTTCTGCGGCAAGGGCTACACCATGTTCGCCGTGCGGCCCGGCTCGATCACCAAGTTCAGCGTGCCCGAGATGGCGAAGAACCTCGACAAGGGCATCGCCTGGGTCAAGGAGCACGCCGACCAGTACGGCATCGATCCGAATCGATTGGGACTGACCGGTGCCTCGGCCGGCGGGCACCTGGCGTCGCTGGCCGCGGTCACGGCCGACGACAGCACCGCCGTCAAAGCGGCCGGTGTGTTCTTCCCGCCCACGAACTTCCTCGAATACCGCGGGGTGAAACTCAGCGACGACGCGCCCAAGGAACACGTCGAGCGGCTCACGCGATTCGCGTTTCCCCCCGGCAACGGTCCGGTGAGCACGTCGGAACTGGCCGAGAAGCTCGAGGCGCTCAGCCCGGCACTGTTGGTCACGCCACAGGCGCCGCCGTTTTTGCTCATCCACGGCGACGCCGACCCGCTGGTGCCGCTCGCGCAGTCGAAGATGCTGCTGGCGGCATTGGAAAAGGCCGGCGTGCCCGCCGAGTTGATCGTCAAGAAAGGCGGGGGTCATCCCTGGCTGACGATCCACGAAGAGGTGCAGATCATGGCCGACTGGTTCGATGAGCAGTTGTCGGAGAAGTAGCATTCGGGCGCGAACAGAGCACTTTTTCTTGAGGTCGCGCTGCCCCCGAATCGCGCCGCGGGCATTGCGCGTAGAAATCGCTTAAGCGAGCGACTATTCTGGCGGCTGCCCCAAACGCCGTCGCCGATGGCTCCGGCTACACGCGCCACGTTGCCCCCCAAAACACGCCCCGCCATGTCGATTGTTCGTCCTACTTCGGGCCGTATCGCTTCGCTCGACCAGTACCGCGGCTACACGGTAGCCGGCATGTTCCTGGTGAACTTCGTCGGTTCGTTTGCGGCCACGCCGATCATTTTCACCCACCAGAACACGTTCTGCAGCTATGCCGACACGATCATGCCGCAATTCTTCTTTGCGGTGGGATTCGCCTTTCGGCTCACGTTCGGCCGCCGGGCCCAAAGCGAGGGGCTGGCCCGCGCCTACGGCCACGTGATTCGCCGCCTGCTGGGGTTGGCGCTGGTGGCCATCGTCGTCTACGGCGCGCCGAAAGCGGCCAACAACTGGGAACAGTTTCTCGAGCGCGGTCCGCTCAATGCGCTTTGGCATTCTTTTCATCGCGTCTGGTTTCAGACGCTGATGCACATCGCCGTCACGTCCCTGTGGATTCTGCCGGTGGTCCGCGCCGGCGCCCTGGTGCGCGTGGCCTACATGGTCGCCTCGGCCGGGTTGCAGGTGGCCTTGTCGCACTGGTTCTATTTTGACTGGGTCAACGGCGGCAACGGCGGTGGCGGAATCGACGGCGGCGTGCTGGGGTTTCTGTCGTGGACGATCCCGATGGTCATCGGCACGCTGGCCTGCGATGCGGTCACCCCGGCCGACGGCCGGCCGCGATTGGTCAAGATGATCGTCTGGGGCTTGTTGCTGATGGGCCTCGGCTGGCTGATGTCGTCCGGGACGACGCTCTACAACGTGCCCGAAGGCGAAGTGATCGGCATGCGCGAGCAACTTCGCGCCCCCGACCCGGTGATTCCCTATGCGGAGCGATGGGAGGAGCCCGGCTGGACGTTTGCCGAGCCGCCGTTCGTGCCGCCCCCTCCGAGCGACGAGCGCCAGCACAACTACTGGATGATGAGCCAGCGGGCGGCCACCGTGTCATACCACACGTTCGCCGCGGGATTGTCGCTGGCGCTGTACGCGCTGTTCTACATCGCCTGCGATATTTGGGGCTGGCAGCTCGGCGTGTTCCGCACGCTGGGCACCAATGCGCTGGTGGCCTATATCCTGCACGGCATGGTCGATGCCGCAGTAAGCCCCTTCATTCCCAAGGACGCCCCCGGCTGGTACATCACCTGCGGCTTCCTGCTCTATTTCGGCATCACCTACCTGTTCGTGCGCCACCTAGAAAAGAACAATATCTACCTCAAGCTGTAGGCGAGGCTAGGAGCCGGCCTGACGCTTGTCGTTCATTTCGCGTACCTGCTTCCAGTCGACGACCTCGACGCCGGTTTGCTTGACGGCCTCGATGAAGTCGGGGTCGGTGAACACGCGGCGGTCGGTGTCGCGCAGGCCCGAGCTGCTGGTGATGGCCTGCAGTTCGGCATTGTCGTAGCCGCAGTGAATGATCAGATAGCGCACGCCGGGCTCGGTATCGGCGATGGCCTTGAGGTACATCTCCTTCTTGTCGTCGAGTGTGCCCTTGGTGTAGTACTGCGTCATGAAGTCGAGCACCGGCAGGCCGGCGTTGTCCAGGTCGTCGACCAGTTGCCGGGCCCGATTGCGAATCTGCTCGTCGCGTGCCACGGTCGGCGAGTTGACCGCCCGCAGAAAAAACACCGGCACGTCGAACTCGATGCCCAGCTTGACGTAGATGGCGATCAAATCGGGCCGGCTGACGACCGCGCCCATGTGCGTATCGAGATGCGTCACGGGCACGCCGAAATCGAGCGCACGCTGCACTTGAGCCCGCAGCTCGGTCTCCACTTCGCTGGCCTTGGCGTTCAGCGCTACTTGCGGGACGCTGTCCCACATGTAGCCTTCCTCATCGACCAGGCTGGGCACTTTGTGCCGCCCGGCCACGGGGCCCCAGCGGTACTGGTCCCACTCGCTGTTGAGGGTCAGGTGGATGCCGAAGTCTTTCTCCGGATGCTCCTTGGCGTAGGCGGCAATCTCCTTGAACCAGGGGCACGGCACCATGATGCTGGCCGACGAGACGATGCCCTTTTCCATGGCGTCGATCGTGGCCATGTTCACCGAATGCGACATGCCCGCGTCGTCGGCGTGAATGATCACGTAGCGTTTGCCGTCTGTCTCGTCGGCCAGCGCGGAACTCGACGAGCCAGCCAGCAGGCAAACCACGGCTAGAACCGCAGCGAGGCCGCGGCCCCAAGTATGTATACGTTGCATTGCGTTCACCCCTGGTCGCCGGCCTTGATCCAGTCCTCGTTGAAGGCCGCGTGCTTCATGCTCTTGCCTCCCTCGACGAAATAGCTGTACACCGCGTGGATCGTGCCGTCCTTGCCCTGGATGATGGCCGGGTAGTGATAGGACCCTTTGTCGTGCTTCTCCACGTGGCGCGTGTACTTCCAAGTCTTGCCCTCGTCTTCGGAAAGCGAGACGGCCAGGCTATTGCGGCCTCGGGTCGTGTCGTTGTAGATCAGCACCCAGTTGCCGTTCTCGAGCCGCACGGCGTCGAGACCCGAGCCCGGGTTGGGCAGATCGGCCACGCCGACCGGACCCCAGGTCTTGCCCCCGTCCTTCGACTCGGCGACACGAATCTTATCCATGATGCCGTTCTCGCGCATGTAGGCCACGAGCGTGCCGTCTTTGCGCTCGAGCACGGCCGGCTGGATGTTGCCAAAGCCGATCAACGGCTCGCTGGCATACCAATGCTTGCCCTTGTCGTCGCTGAGGGCCATCAGCGAGAAGGAATAGGTGTCCGTATACAGCGGCAGCACGTACCGACCGGTGGAGAGGATCGTCGGCTTGCAGCGCGGCTGCCAGCCCATCCGCTGACCGAGCTTGTTGCCCAGCCGGCTCTCGAGTCCTTCGCGGTAGTCGGTGATGCGCGTCTTCAGCTCGGGCCGCTTGGCGAGTGCGTCTTCGAACAGGCCCAGGGCCCTGTCCTTGAAGTCGAACGGCTTGAGCCAGATCACCCCCTGCCAGTCCCATTCGGGCGCGCCATCGCCCTGGTAGTCGGTCGACGTGCGGTAGTTGGTCAGCGCCGATTCCCAATGGTTGTCCAGAATGATCGGCCAGAACAGCCAGAGCTTGTCGTCCTCGTCGATCATCATGCAGGTGTTGCAGTCGGGAAACTCCGGGTTGTCGGCCATCAGGAACGCCTCGCTCCAGGTGCTCTCCCCCTTGCGCAATCGCGACCCGAACACGGCCACGTCGTCGCTGCGCCGCTCGCCCGAGCCGCGATACCAGGAGACGAGCAGGTCGCCGTTGGGACACTCCACGACCCCCGGGGCATGGTTGTGCTGCGGATGCAGAGGAAAGATCAGTTCCTCGGAGTACTCGGGAGCGGCGAAGGCCGCCGCGGCCCAGGCCATGCAGCACGCCGCCACGATGCCAGCAGGGAATCGAATCATCGTCAGGTGTCCTCGCGAAGGGGATAAAACTTCCGCCGGTAGTCCAGGGTAGAGTTCAATGGTATCATTCACGAAAGCCCGAGTACACCTGCCCAAACGTGTGCCCGGGAGCCGCAAAACGCGGCTTGTGCGCCGTTCTTGCTTGCCACTGGGACGAGCGCCCACGCGCGCTTCTCGGAACGCCCGATGCAAATCGTCGACATCCATCACGTCAGCCGCCGATTCGGCAGCGTGCAGGCTCTGCGCGACGTCAGCCTTTCGCTTTCGGCAGGAACGATCGGGCTGGTCGGCAACAACGGCGCCGGCAAGTCGACGCTGCTCAAGGTGCTGTTGGGTTTGCTTGCACCCGACGCCGGCGGAGGCACAATTCTGGGCTGCGACATTCGCCACGGCTCGCGCGAGTTGCGCTCGCGCGTGGGCTACATGCCCGAGGCCGCGGCCATCGTTCCCATGTTGCGCGGCGTCGAATTCGTGGCCTTCGCCGGCGACCTGTACGGCATGCCCCACCGCGACGCTAAACGCCGCGCGCACGAGGTGCTCAACTACGTCGGCCTGGGCGAACTGCGCTATCGCCGCCTGGAAGAGTACTCCACCGGCAATTTACAGCGGCTCAAGCTGGCCGCGGCGCTGGTGCACGACCCGCAGTTGCTGTTGCTCGACGAACCGACCAACGGGCTCGATCCGGCCGGCAGGGCCGCGATGCTCGAGCTGCTCGAGGACCTCATCGCCGAGACCGGCAAGAGCGTCTTCTTATGCACCCACCTGCTGGGCGACGTCGAGCGGCTGTGCCGGCAAATCGTCGTGCTCGATCGCGGTACCGTGGCCCGGGCAGGCACGATGCAAGAGATGCGCGCCGAAGTGAACAACCGCTTCGAGCTGAGCTGGACCGGCGATGCCGCTGTGTTTCGCACCACCCTAACGGCCGCGGGCGTCGAGTTCGCCGATCCCGCGGATCAAGGCCAGGCCAAGGTGATGGTCGTCGTGCCGTCCGGCTTCAGCACCGGGACGTTTTTCGAGCTGGCCCGCGCCAGTGGCACGGTGTTGACGCACCTGAAGGCCGATGAAGAAAACCTCGAGCGGCTGTTTTTCCGCGTCACTCTGCAAGACGATACCGTTCCGGAACCCGCCCAAGGACAAACGCTGCCGGCCACGTAACGCACCGACGTCGCCCGAGAACGCCTCGACCTATTCGCCTCGACCTCTCACTCCCCTGCCCTGCCATGGAACTCGATCAGGCCCACTACCACGGCTGGCAAGGCACGCTGCGATCACCATGGTCGGCCTGCGCGGCGATCGTGCGAGTGGCCATCGTGCAGGTGCTGCGCAACAAGGCCTACTGGCTCGTGCTGGGACTGGGCACGCTGCGGTTCCTGGCCTACTGGAGCATTATCTACGCCGTCACCCAGCTCACGCTGCCCGGCGACGCCCACGATCGGCTGCTCGAGGCCTTTGGCTTCAGCGCCAACTCGGACGTCGATCAGAACAACGGCTATATCATGTTCATGGAGGGGCAGAACATCGTCGTGATGATCCTGCTGGCCTTCTCGGGCAGCTTGCTGGTGGGCGCCGACTTTCGCTTGAAGGCCCTGCCTTTCTACTTGTCGCGCCGCATCGACAAGCGGCACTACATCGTCGGCAAGCTGCTGGCCATCAGCACGGTGATCGCGCTGTTGACGGTTGTGCCGGCGCTGCTGTTGTTTCTCGAATACGGCATGTTCACTTCGTCGACTGAATACTGGCTGGCGAATTGGCGGATCGTCGTTTCGGTGCTGGCCTTCGGCGCCGTGCTGTGCATCGTCAACAGCATCCTGCTGGTGGCCATCGCCGCTTACTTGCAGCGGATCGTGCCGATCACGATCGCCTGGGCCAGCCTGTTCCTGCTGGTCGGCCGACTGGGAAGCTTTCTCTATCGCGAGACCGACAACGCCTACTGGCGGCTGCTCGATCCCTGGCGCGACATGCGGCTCGTGGGCCGCTTGTGCTTCGGCTCGTTCCGCGATGAGACCGACCGCACGCTGGCTTGGTGGGCCTTGGCCATCCTGACGACCCTGTGCGCCGTGGCACTCTTGGCCCTGGTGCACCGCGTGCGTGCCGTCGACGTCGTCGAGTAGCGCACGAAGCGCCGTGACGATCGTCTAGGTGAGGTCGCGGTACTCACGTCGAGCAAAGATGGCGGCGGCCAGCAGAATGCCGCCCACGGCGATGCCTCCCAGCGTCCACGTCGCCGTCACGACGCTCAAGGGCTCGAACCAGTCGGCCGGCGGCGGTTTCAGGCCCTCGGGCTCGCCGGCAGCATACATGATCGAGCGGCCGTAGTAGTTCACGGCCACGCGCTTCACAATGCCCGGCAAGTTGCCGAGGATCACTTCCATGAACAGCGCGTAGATCAACGCGATGATCGTGGCGTGGCGAAAGCTTACGGCAAACAGATGAAACAGGCCCACGTAGGCCAGCGTCATGTACGTGACCGCCGGCAGGTAAAGCGGAAAGGCCACCTGGCCCGCCGCCCCGGCCAGCCGGCAGTAAAGCCAAAAGCTGCCCAGCACGAGCCCCATCACCAGCGGCAGCGTGGCGGTGAACTTGGCCAAGAGCACCATCGCTCTGGGAATCGGCCGCACGAGCAAGAAGACCAGCGTGCGATCCTCGCGATCGCCGCCGATGCTGGCCGTGCCGAACGCCAGGGCGCAGATCGGAATCACGAACGATGCAAACACCAGGATCATGAACTCGCTGAACTCGCGAAACTCGCGGGTCGACCAGTCCGGCCGGTCGTAGTGCCTTCGCAGCACGAACAGCAGGCAGCCGGCCAGCGGCAACAGCACCATCAACGTGCTGCTGGACCACAGCAGCCGTCCGAACGACAGCGAGGTAAGGGTGCCCCAGGCCCGCAAGAGTCTCATGTCCGTCCCTGCTGCAAGTAGTCGAACACCGCGTCGGCGCCGGTGTCGAGCGATTGGATCCGCCGGACGTCGACGCCGTGCTCGCAGACCAACTCGCCGAACTGCTCGAAGAACTGTTGCTGATTCCGCGTCTTGACCACGAGTTTGTCGTCGCGCATCTCGACGCCCAGCACGTCGGGATTCTCGGTGAGCATGGCCGCCAGCCGCCGCGTGGGCGTGGCCACGATCTCCACGACCAGCGGCCGCGTCTGCATTAGATTGCGCACCTCGGCCAGCGTACCCGAGGCAATGATGCGGCCGCGCGACATCACCAGGATCGAGTGGGCCAGTTGTTCGATTTCGACCAGGATGTGGCTCGAAACCAGGATCGTCTTGCCCTGCCCGGCCAGGCGGAACAGCAACTCGTTGATCTCGCGCCGCCCGCCAGGGTCGATGCCCGAGAGCGGCTCGTCGAGCAGCAGCAGCCAGGGATCGTGCACCAGGGCCTGGGCCAGCTTGATCCGCTGCCGCATACCGTGGCTGCAGCCGGCCAGCCGGCGATCGCCGCGCTCGGCCATACCCACTTCGTCCAGCACATGTTCGGTCCGCTGGCGGGCTTCGGCGCGCGAGAAGCCGTGCAGCCGGGCCATGGCGTAGACGAACTCGCGGCCGGTCATCTCCTCGTAGAAGCTGTTGATGTCGGGGCTGTAGCCCAAGTGGTCCTTCGAGGCCGTGCTCCAGGCGCTGTGATCGCCGATACGCACGCTACCCTGGCTCGGGCGGAGTTGGCCGCTGGCCAGCTTGATCAGCGTGCTCTTGCCGGCCCCGTTGGCTCCCAGCAATCCGGTAATGCCCGGGCCGATGCGGCAGGTGATGTTGTTCACGCCGATGACCGGGCCGTAGAACTTGGTCACCTGGTCGAACACGAGCAGCATCGGACTCTCAGCGACGTGGTGCGTCTGGTCGCTGAAGTGCACGTGGCCGGCGCGTTGCATGGCGAGACGTTTGCGGTGACGAGCCTGAGGTTCCCTGCCCCCTCATGTTACCCCGCAGCGTACGCCGCCCGCCAGGGGCGCTCGCGCCGTCGCCGATTGCTCCGCAAATGCACGCGGCCCAGGCACGCGAACGGGCTCGCGTGCCTGGGCCGTGACGTCGCCAATGTTTCCTGGGCAACGGGCCGAACGCCTAGCGGGTGTAAGTCCCGGCCGGCGGAGCCGTCGGGGCGGCCGCATTGTACGGCTGCGACGGCGTGGCGTACGGATCATTCGCCGCGTAGGGATCGTGGGTCGGAGGCGCCGAGGCTTGTCCACCGTAGGGCGTCTGCTGCTGGGCATAGGCCGGCGGCTGGCCGTAACCACCTGCCGTCGTCGCGGCCGGCGGCTGGCCATAGAGCGAGGTCTGCGGAGCGGCCGACTGCGTCGCCGATGCCGGGTAGCTGGGGTACGGGCTCGCGGCCGAGGCTACACCGCCCGCCGGTGCCGCCGGCATCGTGCCGTAGGCCGGACCATAGGGCGCCGCCCCGCCTGCCGGCTGAGCGTACGGCGAGGTCTGCTGTGCCAGCGGCGGAGCCGGATGCGGCGTTTGCGGATAGCTGGTGCCCGGATAAACCGGCAGGTTGCTCCACGAACCTGCTGCGGGCATCGACACGGTCGGCGGCGCAGTGCCGGCCATCGAGTTGAGCTGCGGCGCGGGGGGCGCATTGGTCAGGCTCGAGGCATCCGTGGCCGTGTCCTTCTTGCCGAAAGTGGGAATGAACGACGGCATCTTCGCGCTGGAGCATCCTCCACACGCGGCCAACGCCGTGACGGCCAGGCCAACGGCAAATGAGACTCGCATAGGTACGTCCTTGTTCTGTGCATGCGGCGAGGCGCGCGCCACCAGCAGCGTGGGTCACCTGATGGTGCGCAGCTCGAGCCTAAGAGGGAAATACACTCGTGACGGGAACGGCAGGGCCCTGGCAACGTGGGTCAGACGGGCGACACGACCTGCCTATAGTCGATATTCGGACCGTGCCACTGGCGAACCTGACCCAATCCGAAGAATTTGGCCGTCCACTACCGCAGGAACGAGCCCCCGTGGTTGGCTAGCCGGCAGGTCCCGAAGCTGGCAAGCCTAGCTAGCAACGGGCTCGGGTTCGGAGCTGGGAACGCCCACGGCCAGCACGGTTCCGCCGCTGGCGAAGCCATCGTCGACGGCGCGCGTCCAGGTCACGTCGACCACGAACGACAGCCGCTGCTGCTCGCCCAGATGAAAGGTGAGCAACACGGTCTGCTCGGGAATCGGCTCGGCATGCTCGAACGAGACGACGCGCGACGAAATCTGCTGCAGCGATCCGGCGGTCGACGGCGCGGCGATACCCAATTCCCCTTTGGCGTCGACGGGAGTAATCGTAAGCGGGTAGTCGGCCAGCATCTCCATCTGGTCGCGGCGGCGATTCCGCTGCGCATGGCCCAGCTTGCGGCGCGTGTCAAGCGTGGCCTGATGCGCTAGCTTGCGCACCGCGGCATTGATCGAGTCGATCGTCGCGCTGTGCTGGTTGAGCCGTGCCAATCCGGTTTCGAAGCGAGCTTTGGTCACCTTGTCGCGCGTTTTCTGCTGCCGCGCCAGGCGAATGCGTTCGATGCTGCCCAACCCGACAGCGGCGACAAGACCAAAGGCGCCCATCTCGGCCCAGATGACCTGCCAGCGCTCGTCGAGCGTGCGGCCATAGGCGGCCGCCAGCAGGCAGACGCTGAGCCAGCCGATCAGGCTTGGCAGGGACACCAAGCGCTTCTTTTCCGAGGATTTCGGCTCCATATACGATCTCCACATGAAAGGTAGGCCACGCGCCGAGACGGTCAAATCGGCGGGTTTCGGGCCGGTCGCGGCCTCTCGAAAACGGCGCAAATGCCGCAGAAAACGCATTCGCGCACACCAGCGCCGACAGCGCGGCGTAACGCCGTGCGTGCCCGCCCGGGAAGCGGCGGGACCTAGGAGGCAGCCTTGGGAGCAGATGCGCCGGCCTCGGCGGCCAGTTCGGCCTCGAAGTCGCCCGAGAGCGTCCGCTCGCCGCTCCGGAGCGTGGGATAGACCTCGGCGAACGTGCGCACCAGGTCGTCGTACGGCACGTCGGCAAACGCGCCGTAGTCGTGCAGGTACTCCATGTACCGATTGCCTTCCAGGTCGAAGGGGTGGTAAATCGAATCATGCACGCCGTCGAAGTCCAATGGCGCAAGCCCGGCCTTCTCGCACAGCGTGCGATTGAACGACACCGTGGCCTTCACCCAGCGGCCGCGCAGGAAAATCTCGTTGTAGCCGTGGTAGTAGAAGACGTTGGTCCCCAGAAACTCGAGCAGCTTCCGCGTCGCCATGTGGTTGCAGACGTTGGCGTAGCACAGCCGACAGGCGATGCCCGAGGCTCGGCACAGGGCGGCCAGCAACACGCTCTTGGGTACGCACCACGAGCTGCCGCTGGCCAACACGTGCGTGGCCCGCAGGCTTTCGCGGGTCACAACAATGTTGTAGGCGTCGTAACGGATGCCGTCGCGCACCGCGTAAAACAATCGGCAGGCCCGCTCGACGTCGTCGCCGCTGGTGCCGGCCGCATCGCGGGCCACGCTCACGATGGCCGGCGCATCGCTGTCGACGAACCACGTGGGAGTTAGATACGGCTGGAGCTCGTCGGTCATATGGTGAAATCCTGCGGTCGTGCGGAACGCGCGGGGTGCGAAGCGCGGAAACGCCGCGATCTCGGCAAATCGTCCCGGAATCTTTGCACTCGGGGACGCGTCACGCCGCCCCCGGCGGTGGATTATGACGTTTACGCGGTGCCGGGCCAGTCGGTCTTGTGGTATCCTAGAGCGCAGGACGATAGCAGGGAAGGTTTCGAGGCATCCCCCACGACAGGACCCACCGCGTGGCACGCTTGCTTGCCATCACGTTCCTTTTGGCCGCCGCGGTCATCTCGACCGCCAGGGAGGCCGACGCGCAGTTGTTCGGCAACCGCGAGTTGGGCGGCTTTCTTGGTCGCCGCAACTCTCCGGGCGCGCTTTCCAACCCGGCCGAAGAGCTGGTGAATCCCGGCGGAGCGCTCACCGGTGAGGAACGCTATATCCGCGGCAACCGCCGCGCCACCGACTTCATCGGCACCGACACGGGCGACGACCGGCCGTTTATCGGAGCCGTGCAAGCTCGCCAGCGCGCGATGCAGCCGGCGGCTGCCGAGGCCCGCGAGCGACGGCGCCCCAACGTGAATCGTCCACTGCCGCCCGAATCGAACTCGCCCAACAGCCCCTATCCGCCGCGGATGGAGCTGGCGCCCGACTTGCGTGGTCCCAACGCGGGAGCCGTGGCCGCCGGCGTCGAGCGGCATCTGCTCAAGTCGAGGATTCAGTGGGTCGAACCGCTCGAGGTCGTGACCGAAGGCCGCACGACCGTGCTGCGCGGCACGGTTACCTCGGCGCGCGATCGTGCGTTGGCAGCGACTTTGACCCGGTTCGAGCCGGGCGTGGGCGACGTGCGAAACGATCTCCGAGTGGTGGATCGTCAGCAGGAGCTTCCCGCTGCTGACGACTCTCCCGCAGCTCTTGGACCAGAGCTTGCAGATCCGAATGCGTCGCCTCCGAGCTCGCCGAGTCCGCGCGAGTTTTAGGTGTTCGAGGCGCGTTGCTCTCGGCTGGCGGCGCCTCGGCGATCACTTCTTGCGACAGGGCCGCCGCGGCCGCCCCCGTCGACGCGCCAAGCGCCTCGGGCAGCGTAATCGTCGTGGTGGCAATCCCCTTGGAATTCGTGGTCGTCTGACCGCGTTTCTTCGCCTGCTCCAACGCCATTCGCGCGGCCAAGGCCGTGTTGGCGTTCGCTTCTGGTTTCGGTGACTCGGGCCCCGAACCCGGCAGCAGGTGACGCGTCATCTCCGACATCACGACGCCGCCCCGGGCGCTTTTGAATCGGGCAATCAGGCTGATTTGCTTCTGCGGGCCGCCCACCTTGTCCCAGGGAATCCAGAAGCTATACGAGTGCCCTAGCGTCGACTCGCTGTAGTGTTTCTCCAACTCCTCGGCGCGAAACACGTACTTCCGCGCTGGCACGTTTTCCTCGGGCAACTCGCTGGTGTCGTCGTAGGCAAACACGGTCAGCTCGCCGTCGACCTTGATCGGCACCTCCTTGTCTTGCGCGTAGAACAGGATGCGGCCGCCGAAACCGTTGACCCCCGCCTCGACCAGCACGGTGTCGGTCCACAGGGTCGTCATACTCAGCGGCGTTTTCGGCTTGTCGTCCGATCCCGGCAGCTTCATCTTTTCCGACACGGAGAACCGCGCGCAGCCGCCCGCGCCGCCCAGCAGTAGGGCGATGGTTGCCAGCCAGATTGTGGCGCGAGTCGATTGCATGCCGTCGTGGTTAGGGGGTCCGAAGCGTTGGTCCCGCGGCGACCGAAGTGACGCCGGCGGGGGTCGGGCCGGCCGGCGGCAGACGCTTGGAGTCGTTCTGGGCCGTGGCCTTCTCGGGCTCGCGGCGCGAAAACAACTTCATGAAATTCCATTTCCCCCCGCGATCTTTCTCGGCCGAGACGCCCGGCTCGGGCAGCTCCATCGTCGGTTCGCCGGGCGCGGGGGAGTCGATGATCTCCATACCCTCCATCGGCACCGGCGACATGCCTGCCGGATCGAGGTCGGGGTAGAACACCGGCATGTTCGCATTGCAGGCCGGGCACTCACCGCGGCGGCAGAATGCCGGGTCGCCGTGCAACGCGTGCACGTCCGCGGCGCACCAACTCATACGGGCCGCCTCGATCTGCCGCAGCCGGTCGGCCTCCGACGGGTTGCGCACGACGTGCGGCGTGAGAATGATCAACAGCTCCGTGCGGTCGGCGATCAACTGATCGAAGCGGAACATCCATCCCAGCACGGGAATGCTGGCCAGGTAAGGCACTCGCCGGTCGAGACGCCGCTCGCTCTCGGTGATCAGCCCGCCCAGCACGATCGTTTCGCCGTCGGCCGCACTCACGGTCGTTTGGGCCGTCGTAATGTCGATACGCGGCGCGCGGACCACGCTGCCGTCGGCGCCGATCGAGACCGGAATGCCTTCGATCTCAGGCGCCACGGCCGACTTCTCGGCGTCGACCTCCATCACGACCATCCCCTCGGGGCTGATGCGTGGCGTCACGGCCAGGATCAAGCCCACGTTGTCGTAGTCGACCGTGTTGGTCTGGCCGATCTGATTGACGATCACGTTGGTGATCAGCGGCACCTTCTGGCCCACTTGCACGAAGGCCGGCTGGTTGTCGATGGTCATCACCTGCGGGCGGCTAAGCACCTCGAGCCGCTGTTCCTGCTGCAAGGCCCGCAGCAGCACGTTGATGCTCTTGCTGCCGGCCGAAAGCACCAGGCCGCCAAAGCCCAGTTCTTCGTTGGTCCGCCCCACGGCAAAATTGGCCAGCGCCTGCTTGCCGACCTGCGCAGCCGTGGCCAGGCTGCGGTCGCTGCCCGAGTTTCCGATGTCGGGACCGTTGAATTGGTAGCCCGGGTCCTGCGTGGCCGAGATCACGTTCTGCTGCTGGACCGTCGTGGGCGGATTGCCGAACGTGGTCGAAGTGGTCGTGGTGAGCAGATCGCCGAGCAGGCTACGGTCGAACAGCAACCCGTCCTGCACGCCCCATTCGACGCCGAACTCGGTGGTGTCGTTGAGAGTCACTTCGGCGATCAGCACTTGAATCAGCACCTGGGGCGGGGCCGAGTCGATTTCCTCGACGATCCTCAGAATCTCGTCGTAGTACCGCGGGGAGGCGCTGATGATCAGCAGGTTGCCGACCGGCTCGGGCACGACGACGACTTCCTTCTCGATCTCCTGGAACGGGCTGATTTCGCCCGGCACGGCCTCGAGCACCTGACGCTCGCTCCGCAAGAAGATGTTGATGGCCTCGGCCACGTCGAGCGCCGGGGCGTTCTTGAGCTGGTAAACCGTGTTCTTGCGTTGCTCGACGTCGCTCTCGTCGAGCCGCAACAACAGCGCCTCGATGATCTCCAGGTCGCCGGCCGAGCCGGCGGCAATGATGCTGTTCGTGCGGGTGTCGACCGAGTAGCGCAACGGCGCCAGCGACGAGTCGCCGTCGGCACGCGAAAGCGTCGTGCCGGGAGCGTTGCCTCCCTGCGGCAACAAGGCCCGCAGCATCTCCACCAGGCTGGAAGCATCGCCGTTGACGACGTTGAACACCTTGATCTGCGAGACCGACGCGGCCGAGTCGTCCATCTGGGCGATCAAGGCCGCCACTAGCGCCATGCTCTGGGCGGGCGCCGTCACGATCAGCGAGTTGGCCCGGGGGTCGGGCGTGATCTTGACGTCGGACAAGATGCCCGACTTGATCACCTTCTGACCTTGGGGATCGACGGTCAGCAGCTCCAGCACAGAGCTCTTGGCGTCGTTGCCGCCCTGCCCAGCGGCACGCGACTCGATGGCCTCGGTAAGCGTTTCGGCCAGGTTCGTGGCCAGCGAATTGCGCAGCTTGAAGACCCGCACGAGATTGACCGAGGCGTTCTTCTCGGTGTCGATGCGCTGGATGAGCACTTCGATCTCGGCCATGTCGCGCGGAGCCGCCTGCACGATCAGCGAGTTGGAACGAATGTCCGGCGTGACAAGCAGCCGCGTTCCCAGCCCCTCGCGCTGGCTGTAGAACTGCTCGATCGTCGTGGCCGCAGTCGCGGCGGCGGCGTGTCGCAGGCGGAACACGCGCAACTGCGTCTGCGGAGGCACCGGCTGGTCCAGCTTGGAGATCAGTTCGCGGACCGACTTGATCGACTCGCCCCAGCCGACCAGCAGCACCGCGTTGGGCTTGTTCAATGCCGCGATCGTCACGCGCCCGGGGCGCCCCATCAGCAGATCCTGCTGAATCTGCTGCAGCAGCGGCACCAGCGCCTGACTGCTGACGTGTTTGAGGTTGACGACTTCCACCTCGGGCACGGTCTCGGCGCTGATCCGCTCGATGTCCTCAATGATTCGTAGCACTTCGTTCACGTCGCGATTGCTGCCCCGGAGAATGATCGCGTCCAGGTCGGGCAGGACTTCGATATCCAGGTCGAGGCCCAGCTCGCGCAGTCGTTCGTTGGGATCGACCGGATCGTCGCCCTCGGCGGGCACCTCCGCGGGCGGAGCCGGCTGGCCAGCTTGCGCGAGGCGCGCTTGCGGTCCATCGCCGCCGCCGGCCGGCGGATTGCCGCGTCGATACAGTTGGGCGGCCTGCTCGGCCTGCGCGGCGTCGGCGTGCACGAGCGAAATCGTGCGCACCGTGCTTTGTGCGCCCGTGCCCGATCCATCGTGGGCCGCCACGAGCCGCATGGCTTGCGAGGTGAGCGGTTCGGGGCCGGCGAAGGCGAGCTTGCCTTCCAGCGGCAGGCTCCGCACGTAGACGCTCTTACCGGTATTGCCCGCCACGACGTAGACGGCGCCGGCCTCGTTGGCCGATTGTCGCTTGAGGCGCTGGCCGAATAGGTGCACCAGCCGCGGGCCGATCTGCTTGGCCGGCCAGTCGATGGCCATGGAGCGCTCGGGACCTGCGGGGGCTGCTTGAGCCACGCTCGCCGCCGCCACCTCGCGATCGACGCGTTCGCGGGGCTGGTCGAAATCGGCGATCAGTTCGGCCGCGTTGCGTTTGGCCTGATCGCCCCCGCGAACGTAGACGCGGTTGCCGCGGCCGTCGACCACCGTGCGCGCGCGACCGGCCAGTTCGCGATCGAGCATCTCGGCGGCTTCCGCGGCACGGCGGTGCGCGAGTCGGAAACTCTCGTAGGCGTCCGAGCGCGGTGGACCTTGCGCGAACACAGCCGCGCCCCACGTCACCAGCGCCACGCACGCCACGATCCCTACGTAGCGGCGCGCACGGTTGCCCGCGGATGGCACTTGCAACTTTGGCATCATCGAAACGATTTGAAGGACGAGTCGAGCCGAATAGACCGCCGGGCTCGTGCGGCAGTGAAATGCGGCGGGAGAGTACGCAAGTCGGCGGGGTCGCGCCAAGATCAATAGTTATTGATCCATCAGCGCAAGCTGACGTGTTGACAGGAGATTGCGCGTGCCAGCAATGACCCGCGACGTGCCGCTGAGGCGCGTCTGAATGACGCTTCTAAAACTCTGGCGGGAGCGTGCTGGCTTGCAGCAGGTTTTCGCCCAGGCCCACGAGCCACCGCTCGTCGTCGCACAGCAGGATCACGTCGCCGTCGTTGATTTCCGCGACGGTCGCCTCGAAGGTACCCACTTGCAGCTGCTGTCCGCTGCCAAGCTTGCGCAGCTCTCCGGAAGCTCGCAGCGTGAACCATGCTTGCGGCTCGCCGTTGACCTCGGTAATGGCGGTCAGATAGGCAAAGTCGGCCGCGTCCTGCCCTCCCCCGCCGATGCCGAACAGGTTGCGCTGGGCGATCGGCTCGTACTCGTCCACCCCATTGGAAGCCAGCCGGTCGGACGTGCGCGTTGTCAGTTGCTCCTTCCGCTCGGAGTTGGGCAGCGACAGCGCTTCAATCGACAGGGCGATGTCCAACTCGTCGCTGCGCGGAACCGGCGTCAGGCTCAGGCTCTGGATCTGATGCAGGTGATCCGCCCGGTAGAAGTCGTACAGAAACTTGGTCAACTGATTGAGCGTGCCCCGGCCGCGCACCGAGAAGTCGAGCGCCGTGTACAGCCCCTTGCGCGTGAGCGGCTCGCTCGAGTCGACGTTGGGGCTGAGGAACTCCGCGCCTTCGACCAATTCAACCAGCCAGGCCTGGTACTCGCTGCGGGCCACTTCGATGTCCGAGGGCAGGCTTTGGGCCTGCCAGTCCTTGAGCTTTTCGTTGGCCTTACGAAAGCGGGCCATGTCGAGCTCGCGCTGGCCGATGTCTTCGCGCAGCCTGTTCACTTCCGAGCGACGTTCGTCGAGCGGCTGAACGTAGTAGGACTGATACGCCCAATTGCCGCCAAACAGGACGCCCATGGCGCCGACGGCAGATGCCAGAATTTTTTCGCGCGTGTTCATGACCCTCTACCGCCGATTGTTGGCCGCCGACCGGGGCGGAGGCTCGCCAGCTGAAGCCTCGCCGCTCTCCTGGGCGACCTGGGCCGGCAAATGGCTTACGTACTCGTCGCTCTCGCGCGGGGCCACGAGAATCGACGACTCGAAGTGCCAGGTATAGCTGTTCTCCGACACGCGCTCCTGCATGTGCCGGCTATTAATATGGTGGTGATCGTCGCGCAAATTATTCTCGAAGTTGCTGACCACGACCGGGTCGCGGACGATGCCCACCATGTCGATCGCGCCGCCGCCCTCGGCTTCCTGGCTCATGCCCATCCGCAACACCATCGCATCGCGGCCGCTGGGGAAACGCAGCGACAGATCGCGCAACTCGTCGAGCCAGTTGACGTCGCTCGCCGACCAGCTATCGATGGCGGCAATCACCTTCTGGCGTTGGCCGGCCCGCTTGAATTGATCGTCGAGGTCGTCAAGGCGGCTTTCCAGCGTCTCGATCTGGCTGTCGTACTCGGCGAACGACGACCACGCCTGGTAGCCGCTCAACAGCACGACCAGCGCCGCGGCCGCACCGGCCAGCACGTACGTCCGCCGCCGATCGGGAGGAGCCGGCACCTGGCGCGGGTGCAAGAAGTCGATCGCCTGCGATCGCCCCGCCGATTCGGTCAACAGCATGCCCACCAGCGATGCGTACCGCCCGGGGTTCTCCGGCCGCTGCGTTGCTTCCTGATCGGCGAACGGATCGACCAGCGTCACTTCGACCGGCAGCCCGTCTTGCAGCGCTTCGATTAATGCCGGGTGTTCGTCCAGTCCGCCACACAAGCAAACGGCTTCGATGGCCTTGCCGCCGGTGTGCGATTGGGCCACGACGCGCGTCCGCCCGATCTCGGCCATCAGCCGGCGAGCGGCGCCGGATTCGGTGGAAGCGTTGGCGTGCCGCACCGTGCGCCAAAACACGACTTCGCCGCCGGAGAGCACCATCAGGTCGACTTCTTCGGCTAGCACGTTCACCACCAGGCACGTCGATTCGCGCTCCGCGAGCGATTCGAGCACCATCGCGCCCGTGGCATAGGGCCGCACGGTGACGGCTTTGGGACCGACGCCGGCGGCGTCGAGAATCTCTTTGACCTGCTCCAGCCGGACGCGGGGAATTGCCGCGGCGGTCACGGCCTGCGACTCGGCCGAAGCTTCGCCGTGCGGCACGAAGTCGAGCACGGCGTCCTCGCCGATGGCGCTGTTGGAGCGCATCGCCTGGTTCCACACCATCTCGGGCAGTTCCGCTTCAGAGGCTCGCGGCACGGACATCGAAGCCAGCTCGATCTGGCTGCGGTCGACCGCCACAATTGTGGTGGCGCGGGCCGCTTTGCCGGCCAGTGCTTGCCGCAACGCATCGCCCAGAGCCGCGCGGCCTCCCACGCCTTCGGCGCCCGCGGGCATCGGCAGCGCGCCGGCCGTCTCGACCGCCAGCTTGCCACTGCGGCCGGCGGCCACGAGGTAGCGGGCCTCGTGAGCGTCCCAATCAATTGCCAGCATGCGAGCCATTGTCTAATTCCTCGCGGTATGGGATGCCCCGGCGGCGAACATTTCCAGCGGAAAGCCCGCCCCGTGAAAACGCAGGTCGCGCCACTGTGCCACGTGCGCCGGCTTCCGCGTGGCGTCGACCACGACTTCGGCCCGCGCCGCGGTCGGCGAGCCGTCGACATGGGCCACGACCTGGGCCCGCACGACGTCACCGCCCGCCGAGACAAACGGCATCAGTTGTTTCATGCGGTGCAAATCGACCATTCCCTCGAACCACAGCCAGGTTGGGCTGCGACGCAGTCCATCGTCGGACGTCGACTGCCGCGCCGAGACGATCTGCTCGGCCAGCGCTTCGTCGATGCCCGGCACCGACCGCAGCACGCAAGCCGGCGCGTGATTCACGCTTACCAGGCCGCGAATCACGGGGTGGGGCACGGTCGTCGTCGCGTCTTCCAACACCTTGAACTGTTCGCGCAAAGCCGCCGGCTGGGGCGACAAAGGACTGTTGTAGACCTTCGGCTGGTCGGAACCTTCGGTCGGAACGGCCACCATGGCGCCGACCAGGTCGAGCAGCGTGTTGATCCGGAACTGCGGCGGGGCACTGGCGTCGACCGGCGGGGCGCCCGAGGCTGGAGAGCCGCCGCCGGCGTGCGGACCGTATTGCCGGTAAGCCACGACAAAGGTCGCCAGCTCCGGACCGGCCACGGCGGACAACTGCCCTTGCAGCTCTGCCAGGTTCGGGCCATTGAGGTCGATGCGCGGGGTTCCTTTCGAATTCGTGTTTCGTTGGCCGCTATACACGGTCAACAGCCAGCTCCAGGGAATCGGCTCGTCGCCGCCGGCCGGTCTTAACGCACGCGCGGCATGCGAGGAACGCTCGCGCTCCTCTCGCTCCAGGAATCGATTGTAGTTGCGGTCGGCGCCGAAGAGCAACTCGTGCGTCACGCCCTTGACCAGCAGCAATTCCTCGAGGCTCTCAGGCAAGCCGTTTCGCACGGCGTAGGGCCGGTCGAGGCCCGCGTAATACTCGCTTTCGGCCCCTTGGGCACGCGGCTGCGAGTCGGGATCGATCCAGTCGAGAATCGCGTCGGCCACCGGCGTCGTCATGCCCGGCAGTTGCATCAGAGCGTAGCCCCCGGCGCCCGGTTGTTGGGCATCGATGCGCAACAGATCGGCCAGATGCAGCCGCCCCGATTCGTTTTCGACGCCGTAGCGTACGGCCACTTCCTCCTGCCGTCCGGCCACGGGCACCACGACGCTGAATCGCGGCTCGCGCGAAGGCGCGGTCGAGGTCGCGCGCCCGCCACGATCGTTGCCCCGCAGCGAGCGGGCCCGAAACAGCTTGGGGTTGTCGTACGATCCGCCGGCAGTGTCCTGCAACGCGCGGGGCTGTTCCAAGAATACCTTGAGCTGCTCCACTCCGCTGGCCAGCGCCTGCTGCAACTGCAGCGCGTCGCCGTGCAAGTGGGCCGCCTTGTTCTCGGTGAGCATCAGCTCGGCAAAGCTAAAGCCCGCCAGCGCGATCATCATCACCACGATCAGCACCAGCACCAACACCAGCGCAGGCCGCTTCGGCAGTCGCCGGCCGGGAGAGCCACGCGAGTCTCTTTCCAGAGGCGTGTTGTGACGAGTGTCAGGACGCATCGGTCGCGCCTCCCAGGGCTACTTCATCCTGCGTGTTGCTTACCGGAGCCTCGGGATCAAGCGCGTCGGGATGCAACGGGTCGCCCTGCGGCGGAGGCGGTGCATCGGTCTTCAGCGTGATCAGCAGCCGATGTACCGGATGCTTCCACGCCACGAGCTTTTCGAAGTCGACGCCCGGCTCCACCGGCTCGTCGCTCGTGTAAGGATCCTCCTCGCCGGCCGCACGCAGTTGCAGCGAAACTTCCACGGCCACGGGCAAACGCCGCATGGCCGCGCTATTCCACTCGGTAAGCCACGTGGTGCCGTCGTAGTACCGCAGCGAAAAGCTCATCACTTCCGGCACCCGGGTGATCGAATCGTCGGCGAAGTCGTCTTCCTCGGTCAGCTCTTCGGTAGCCTTGGCCCCCGGCGTCGACTCGTCCGCCAGGGCCGATGGGGCGCTACCGCGCGAGAGCCCGCTGCGGCCGGCGCGCCGCGTGGCGGGGTGCGCGTCTTCCCAGGCGCGTTCTTGCCGCACCAGGCACGCCACCGCTTGATTGAGCGGCTGGTCGGGATCGCGCATCTCGTCGAACGAGTAGACGATCGTCTTCAATTCCTCGGCCCGCGACGGCGGCGGCTCATCGCGGCTGAGCGACACCGGCAAGGGTTCCCCAAAGATGGAATCCGCTTCGTCGCTCGGCTCGACGTCGACCGGTTGCACGACGTCGATCTGCAAGTAGTTGTCGGTGCCGAACACGCCGGCCGGCCGCAGCGACATCGTGGCGATCTCGCCGTGCAGCGCCGGGTGCCCCGAGGCGACCCCGGACGATCCTATGCCGCCGACCGAACCCGAAATCGATCCCGGGCCCGGCGCGGAACTGTCCGAGCCATTGCGCGGCTGGAGCGGCTGAACCGTCGTCGCGGCCGCCAGCGGTTGTACCGGCGCGGCCGTGCCGGGCGATGAGCCGCTCGATGAACTGCCCGCGGACGAACTCGATGACGATTCGCCCGAGGGTGGATCGAGACCCGCTCCCGCACCGGGCAGCGGAGGCACCGGCAAGGGCGGCACCTGCGGAGGCGGCTGCACTACGCCCTGGAGATCGGCCGTCATCTGTTCGAGCAGCGTGCGGGCGAGTTGGGCCTGTTCGGTTTGCGACTGCCCGCTCTCGAACGCCTTGGAATACATGCTCAACAGCGACCACAGCGCCACCAACAGCACGGCGGCCAGCACCGTGGTCAACAGCACTTCGATCAGCGTGAATGCGTTTCGCGAGCGTGCTCGTCTCATGGCGTGGTCCCTCCGACGGTCGTCGGCGACGGGCTCACAGGCGCCGAGGGCTCGTCGTCGAGCAACGCGTTGCCTTGGCGCAGCCAGCGCACGAGCGTCGTCTTGGCCCGCTGCTGGCGCGGCGCAGGCTGGAAGGCCGCCCCCACCTCGACGATCGCCAGCCCGGGCTGGTCGCTTTGGGTGACATCGACCCAGTAGACCCAGCGGGGATGGTCTTCCAGCGGCGTGGGGCGCACGGTTTCGGCCGGCGCCAGACCGGAGACGATCTCGTTGAGCTTCGTCTGGCAAATCAACTGCGAGCGCGACAGATCGCGGGCACTGGCGGCGTGCCGATTGCCGATCGACGCCAGTTCCATCAGCACGATTGCCGAACCGATCAACATTCCCGTGGCCAGCAAGACTTCCAGCAGTGAGAATCCTTGCCGGTGCGGGCGTCTCATGGCTCGGCCTCTTCGTGCCGCGGCTTGCCCACCGTGGCCACGCCCGTCAGTCCGCGTAGCGAAAGATCGACGACCGCATCGCGCTCACCGCGCAGGCGAATCCGCGCGTCGGCGGTCCGCCCGTTGGGATAGAACACGATCGGCTCGGACCAGCCTTCTTCGTCGACCGGGGGCGCCGCAGAGAGCATCTCTTCGGCGTCGACAAACGCCACGCCCTCGGGCAGTTCTTGCTCGACGACCTTCTTGCCCGGAGTGGGCAGCTTTTCGGTGTCGCCGCCAGCGGCCGTCTCGTGCTCGACGGCCGGCTCGGACCGTTCGGTCTCGGCGTCGTAATCGGCCGGCGCCACTTCGAAGCGGCCGGCACCCGGCTGATAGCGGAAGCGCTGCGCCTGGCCCGACTGCATGGCCCGCAGCCGGGTCTTGGCCAGCTCCGCGCGAACCCGCCGTGCGGCCGAGCGCAAGCGGCTGTCGCCCAGCGCCGAGCGCAGCGCCGGCTGCGCCAGCGCCGCGACCATCACCAGCACGCCCAACACGACGAGCATCTCGGACAACGTGTAACCGCGCCGTTTACCTATTCTGATTCCGTACACAACTCCACCTCTTCGGTGTCAATTCGACGACTTCCCACTTAGCTCGTAGAGTCGTCCTCAGACCAATTCACAATGTCGTCCTCGGTACCCTCTTTGCCGTCGGGTCCGGCCGACCAAATATCGGGATATTCGCTGTCGTGCGTCGAGGGAAACTCATACAAGTACTCGTGACCCCAGGGATCCTTGGGGGCTTCCTTCGAAGTCGTAGTGATGTAGGGACCGGCCCAATTGGCGGCCACTTCTTCTTCCAGATCGGTCGGCTTGACCACCAGCACTTCCAGTCCCTGCTCGGTGCTGGGGAAGGTATTGAGGTCCAAGGCATACTTTTCCAGCGCCGTGCGGAGCAGACCAATCTGGGTCTTGGCGGCATCCATGTCGGCCTTTTTCTTGCTTCCCAACAGCGACGGGACGGCAAATCCCATCAGCACCACCAGGATGACCAGCACCAGCAAGACTTCCATCAGCGTGAAGCCTTGTCGCCGTTTCGTGTTTGTTTTTCGCGTTTTCATTCTCGGACGCCCTCCTAAGTAACCGATTGTGTCTCGAATAAGGAAAAATCCCGTTGCAGTTCCTTGCACCTTGTGGCTCCTGCTCTTCAGGTGCCCGCCTGTCGTTTTCTCGTTAAGTAACCGTTGAGCTCATTTGGAACACCGGCAGCAGCAACGCCACCAGCACGAACAAGATGGCGCTGGCCATGATTAACAGCGTCAGCGGCTCGAGCAGCCGCACCATCAGGTCAAGTTGCCGGCTGGTCTGCCGATCAATGCCCTCGGCAATGTTCACCAGCACGTTGTCCAGGTTGTTCGATTCCTCGGCGACGCTGATCATCGCCATCACGGGCCGCGGAATCAGCCCGCACTCGGCCAGTGGCCGGGCCAGCGTCTCGCCGGAGGAGACGTTTTCGGCCGATTGGCGAATGGCCGCCGACAGCACGCGATTGCCCGTCGAATCGCTGGAAATCTCCAGCGACTTGAGCAGCGGCACCCCGTTGCGCAACAGCGTTCCCAGCACGCGGCAAAACCGCGAGAGGGAGTAGCCCAGGAAGATTTTCCCCGCGACGGGAAGCTTCAGCTTCGTGCGGTCGGCCAGCACGCGTCCCGCTTCGGTGCGTAGCTGGCTGCGGACCCAATACACGGCACCGGCCAAGGCCGCGGCTACCAGGATGCCGTATTTCCCCAGGATGTCGCTCATGCCCAGCAGAATCACCGTCGGCACGGGCAGGCCACCCCGCTTCTCCAGTTGCTCGAACAGGCCAGCGAACTTGGGCACGAAGAACACGATCAACACGACCGTGATCAACACGCCCGCGCCGGCCAGGATCGCCGGATAGGTCATCGCGCCCACAACCTTGCCCCTCAGTTCCTCTTGCTTCTCCAGAAAGTCGGCCGTGCGTTTCAGAGCGTCTTCCAGGAAGGCGCCCTCGCTACCGGCCCGCACCATGCTCACGGTCAGCTCGCTGAAAATCTCGGGATGCCGGGCCATGGCTTCGTCGACCGGCGCGCCTTCGGCCACCTGATCGCGCACGTCGCCGAGCACCTCGGCAAGCGTCGGATGCACGGCCTGCTCGGCCAGCACGTCCAGTGAACGCAACAGCGGCACACCGCTGTTGAGCAGGTCGGCCATCTGCGTCAGCGTGCTGGCCAGCAGCGCCGTCTTCACGCGGCGCTTTTGCTGCCAGAGCGGCTTGGCCGGCGCGGCATCTTCGACCTTGAGCGGGAATAACTGCCGATCGCCCAGCGCGCACAACGCATCGCGGCGGCTGGCGGCCGTGATCGTGCCCGCCACGGCGGCGCCCGCCTGGTTTCGCGCTTTGTAGGCAAATTCCGGCATGGTTGGTTGAGTCTCTGTCGTGCCTTGCGGCACTCGATGTCGGTCTTGGTTCAGTCGGCCCCGGTGACGCGCATCACTTCGTCGATCGTGGTCTGACCGCGGAGAACCTTTTGCCAGCCGTCCTGCCTCAGCGTCCGCATGCCGCTGGCCACGGCGACTTCTTTCAACTTGTGCGAAGCCACGCGCTCCGACGCCAGGTGGCGAATCTGGTCGTTGGCCACCAGCAGCTCGAACAGCCCCAGACGGCCCGTATAGCCTTTGCCCCGGCAGCGGCGGCAGCCGCCCGGCTGGTAGAGCGTGCCGCCTTCGGCATGCAAGCGGTCCATGGGAAAATCGGCCGGCACGTCGTCGGGCTCGGGCGTGTACGGCACGCGGCACTCGGTGCACAACACGCGCACCAGCCGCTGGGCCATCACGCCGGCCACGGTGCTGGAAACCAGAAACGGCTCCACGCCCATGTCGACCATTCGCATGAAGGCCCCGGCCGCGTCATTGGTGTGCAGCGTGCTGAACACGAGGTGCCCGGTCAGCGACGCCTGAATGGCGTTCTCGGCGGTTTCCAAATCGCGAATTTCGCCGACCAGCACGACGTCGGGGTCGTGTCGCAAAATGCTCCGCAGGCTGGCGGCAAACGTCAGGCCCACCTTCGTGTGCACCTGAATCTGGTTGATGCCGTCGAGCTGGTATTCCACCGGGTCTTCGGTGGTGATGATCTTGATCTCTTCGCTCTTGATCTGGTTCAAGGCGCTGTACAGGCTGGTCGTCTTTCCCGACCCCGTGGGGCCGGTGACCAAAATGATGCCGTGCGGCAGCTCGATCAGCCGCGTGAACTCTTCGTGCACGTCGGCGTCCATGCCCACGCCTTGCAGCGAGAAGTTCATGCGGTCCTTGTCGAGGATACGCATGACCATGCCCTCGCCGTGCAGCATGGGAATGATCGAGAGTCGAATGTCGATCTCGCGGCCCGACACCTTGAGCTTGATGCGGCCGTCCTGCGGAATGCGCTTCTCGGCGATGTTCAGCCGGGCCATGATCTTCAACCGGCTGACGATCGCGGCCTGAAAGCGATTGATCTCCGGCGGCATGGGCTGCAATTGAAGTACGCCATCGATGCGATAGCGGATCTTCATGCCCGTGCCCTGGGCCTCGATGTGAATATCGCTGGCCCGGGCTTCGACGGCCTCGCTGAGGATTTCGTTCACCAGGCGAACGACCGAGGCCTCCTGGGCCTCTTCCGAAGCTTCGGAGCGATCGAAGTCGAGCTCCTCGAGCATCTCAACGCCGCCCACCTCTTCGCGCTGGGCCATCAGTCCGTCGACCGTTTCGGCCCCGACGCCCAGGTGGGTCTTGATCAGCTTGTTCAACTCGAGCGACGGCGCGAGAACCGGCACAACGCTCCAGCCGGTCGCCGCCGCCACGGCGTCCAGCGCGTGCAGGTCGAACGGGTTGCTGGTGGCCACCGTCAGGGCGTCGTCATCCCAGGCGATAGGAAACACCTGGTACTGGTGGATCAGCTTGACCGGAAAGTCCTTCAACAGCCCCAAGTCGGCCTCGGTGGACGCCAGGTCGATGATCTCGAAGCCGAGCTCCGCGGCCACGGCGGCCAGCACGTCGTCGCCGTCGGACAGCCCCCAATCGGCGGCCAGATGATCCAGCGCACCGCCGGCAGCCAGCGCTTGCCGCGCTTGCGCCCATTGGCGCTCATCGAGCCCCTGTTTTGCGATGGCTTGACCGGAGATCATGGGTGGGTTCCAGTCCGATAAGCCGACGCCAATGGCAGGCCCGCACCATCCGTTTCACAAAACGAAGATGACGGCTCGAACGTCGGCTGCTCGGGTGTGGTTGGCAGAAAGCATGTCCTACGCGCGGGGCGCGGACCATGCTTTCTCACGCGTCACGTTAGCTGTACGAAATCCCAGGCGGGATGACGAACACTCAGGCGAGAACGTTAAGGTAGGTGGGTCGTTTTGGTGGGGCGGATTACTAGGAAGGTTGACCGCAAGCCGCCTCGTTGCGAACATATGGACTATATCTGATGCGATCGTCGAATGTCAATAGACCGATGCCCCCCTTGGCGGCCCTCGCCGCGGGCGCGCGAAGGACACGTATCTACATTCGAGGCAACACGTTTTGACACATCATCCGCGTTCGATCAAGACCCGATCGCTGCAGGGCGCAGGCCTCGCTTTCGGCCTGGCTACCGTGCAGTTGCTGATGTCCTGCAATCCGGCCGTGGCCCAGCCCGCTCCGGCGACGTCGCAGGCGCCCGGCGCGGCCCGCACAACGCCCTCTCAAGCCGCGCCCTCTCAAGCCGCTCCCAGTACGGCCGCCGCCACCGACGATGGCAACCTGCCGGCACGCGGCGCGATCACCTCAAAGCTGCTGCGCTACGCCGAGCGGATTGTCGAGCGATACGATGCGAACCTCGACGGTCAGCTCGACCCGGATGAATGGAAAGCCATGCGCGGCCGTCCGCAGGCGATCGACCAGGACGGCGACGGGCGGCTGACCGTCGACGAGTTCGCCCGACACGTGGCCAACTACGGGACCGGGCGGCGAATTCGCCTGGCAACTCCGCGCGATCCGGTAGCCGAAACCGCTCCCCCACCGACAAGTACTCCGCTGGCCGCGCAAGGCGCAGCCGCGGAAACCGATCCGGACATGGTCGCCCAGCGCCGGGGACTGAAGTTCTTCGCTCCCCTGCCCTCGGGCACGCCCTCTTGGTTCGTCGAACGCGACACCGACGGCGACGCTCAGCTCACGCTGGCCGAGTACTCGCCGCGGTTGCGCTCCACGGAGATCGCCGAGTTCAAGAAGCACGATATTAACGGCGACGGCCTGATCACCGCCGCCGAGTTGCGTCGCGCCGCTTCGCCCGCGCCGAATGCGACGACGCCGTCTGGCACCAGCGCGTCGCCGTAGTCTCGCGTACGCCGATGCCATGCTCACGCGAGCGTGAAATGCTTGGCCGAGACTTGAGCACCAGCATGCTCATGCGAGCAGGAGCATCGCGCCCACGACAGTACCGGCCTAGTCGCGGCCACGCCGGCTGAAGCGTCGGCGGGCCGAGTCGCGAATCAGGTCATCCAGCGCCTCGCGCACTTCCTCGGCGCTGGCGGCTTTGAGCCGCACGACTCGGACTGAGCGCGAAGTGTCTTTCTCGGCAGCCTCATCGAGTTGGGCCACGAGTTGGGCCACCTCCTCGGCCAACGGACCGGGCGCCATCACAACGATCGAATTCGTGGCCGCGTCCACACCGAGCGTCATCAGCGGTCCTGTTGCCGCCGTGTTGATCTGCTGGATCACCGCCGCCACGTCGCGGCTCGTGCCCCGCGGAATCGGAATCTCCCGTTCGGCGCCCCCCTGAGAAAGCTGTGTCTGGTAGATATCGCGCAGCACCTGTTCGATGCCCTCGGCGTCGGTGTGTTCGACGGGAATCAGCCGAGGCCGGTCCGCAATCAGCGACTCGGGTACGTCGCTCGAATCGAGCACTTCGAGCAGCCGCTCGATGGCCGCCCGATCGTTGCGTCCGGCGTACACCACCACGGCGTTGAGCCTCTGATCGGCTTCGATCACCGGCGAGCCCGAGTCGCCGAAGCCAAAGGCCCCGCGATCGAACAGCCGCTTCAGCAATTCGGCCACGGTGTTGGCGTTGGCACTGCGCAGCGGATAGACGTTGATGTCGCGGCCGCCCGCACCCGTGGGGCGCGAGAGCGTGCGGACCAGGGCCTCGAGCTGCCGGATCGCCTCGGGGTCGTCCGACATGATCGTGATCGAGTCTTCGCCCGGCGAGACAATAATCGGCGCCGGTTCGGCCGGCTTCTCGGACTCTTGCGCCGCGGCCGCTTCATCATCGGCGGGTTTTTGCTTTGCCGGCTGTGGCTGCGGCTCGGCAGCCGGCTCGTCTTGTTGCTGGGCCGTTTTCACTTCGATTGGCTGCGCGGTCTCGCCGCGCGTCTCGCCCTGCGGGGCGTCGGCGTCCCGCGGCAGGCCGGATGATTCGTTGTCTTCCCGGAGCCGTATGGCAGGCGGCGAAGGCTGGCCCGGTTCGAGCTTCGGAAAGCCGCGATCCTTGGCCGGCACAGCCAGCACGCGCAGCGGATGATTGCTCAGCCGCGGCCAGATCCGCTCGATCTCGGCCAACGTCTCGCGGGCATCGCCCGAGAAGGGAATCACGCGCAGCGTGCTGCCCCCCTCGGCCGAGCGCTCCAGTTGGGTCTCGCCCATCTTCACCAGCAGCGAGCGGATCTCGTCGAGATCGTCTTGAGCCCCGCGCACGTAGAGTCGCGCGCTCGACAAGTCGGACTCGACGACCGGAGCTTCGCCCCGCGAACGCCGCCGACCTCCCGACTCGCCGAACAGCTTTTCGATGGCCAACTCGGCTGCGAACGGCTCGACGACATCGAGTTGAAACACCGCCACGCTCCGCTCGGCACCCTGCAGGCGTTCGATCGCCTGGCGAATGCGCTCGTGCTGCTCGGGCGTAGCCACCGCGACCAATTGGTCGCTCGACTCGTCCACCGAAAGCTGAGCCCTCGTGTTCTTGGTGACCGTGGTCTGCAGCACCTCGAGTACCGAATCGCCGTCAGCCGTGCCCAGGGCATGCACTTCGAAGGTCGCGCCGTCGTCGACCGAGGAGCCGGCCTCGACTTCGTCGATCACGCGTTGGATCGTCTCATGCTCGCCGGGTGAGGCCAGGGCCACGATCGTGCTGTTGTCGCGATCGAGCGAAAGCTGCACGCTGGGCCGCGTCGCGAACAAGCTCTGCAGCGTCTGCCACAGCGCCATCGAGTCGGCCGTCCTGACTGCGTAGGCCTTGGGCACGCTCTCGGTCAGTTGCTCTTTGTCGAGCTCCGCCAGCATGGTTCGAACCGTCTCGTGCTCCGCGGGCCGGGCCCAGACGACAATCTGACGCGAGTTGGCCCCCCCGCTGACCCGCGCCTGCGGGACAGCCGTTTGCAGCGCGGGCACGACCGTTTGCCCGTCGGTCTCCGTGAGGGTGTAGACGACGACCTTGGCCGCGCCGTCCTCGCCGTCGCCCTGTTCGACTTCGTCGATCACCTTTTGAATCGTCTCGTGCTCGGCCGGCGAGGCCAAGGCCACGATCTTGTTGTGCGTGCTGTCGAGCGAAAGCCGCACGCTGGGCCGCGTGGCGAACAGCGCCTGTAGCGCGTTGAGCAACGTTCCGGCTTCGGACCGCTCGATCGTGTAAGCCTTCATCACTTGGCCGTCGAACTGCTGCTTGTCGAGCTGCTCGATTGTGGTGCGAATGGTCTCGTGATCGCCAGGACGAGCCCAGGCGACGAGCGTCCGCGGGTTCTGTCCGGCGCTGATCCGCGCTTGCGGCACGGCGGTTTGCAGCGGGCCGATCACATACGACGCGTCGGTCGCCTCGAGGGTGTACACCACGACCTTTGGTGCCGACGCCTCACCGGCACCCTGCTCGACCTCGTCGATGACGCTTTGGATCCGCTCGTGCTCGGCCGGCGTGGCCAGAGCGACGATGCGGTTGTTCGTGCTGTCCAGCGACATCCGCACGTTGGGCTGCGTGGCGAACAGCGTCTGCAACGTGCTCAATAGCGTGCCCGGCTCGGCCTTGTCGATGGCGTACGACTTGGGAACGTTGCCCGAGAGCTGCTCCTGGTCGAGTTCGGCCAGAATCTCGGTGACCTTCTCGTGGTCTTCCGGCCGGGCCCAGACTACGAGCTTGCGCGGATCCGGTCCCATGCCGATCCGGGCCTGCGGCAGCGCGGTTTGCAGCGGGCTGCCGACGTTCGAGGCCGTTGTTTCCTTGAGCGTGTAGACGACGACCTTGCCCGCGGTGGGCGACTCGCTGAGGGTCATCTCGTCGATCGCCGCCTTCACGGCCTTGTGATCCTCGGGCGTGGCCCACACGACGATCGTGCCGCTGTTGGTGTTGGGCACCAGCCGTGCTCCCGGCACCAGCGCTCCGACGATCGAGTAGAGCTGGTTGGGATCGCCAGCGGGAATCGGGTAGGAGACGATCTTCGGCCGCCGTGCGGGATCGTCGCCCGGTTGCATCCGCTCGAGTGCCGCCTTGACAACGGTTTGATCGGGCTTGCGCGCCCACACCACCAGCGAGTTGGCCTTCGAATCATGCGTGATGATTGCCTCGGGCACGAGCCGGCCGAAGAGGTTGATCGCCGCACTCGGCTCGAACCCTTTGACCGGGTAGACCATCAGTTGATCGGTCAAGTCGCCCGCCTCGTCGCTGTCCATTTGCTCCACTAGCGACTTGATCGACGCTTGTTGTTCGGGCGTGGTCCAGGCGACGATCTTCCGCGTGCGCGGCTCGACCACCAGCTTCGTCTCGGGGAATAGATTCTGCAGCACCGAAACGACGCTCGTCGGGTCGGCCACTTGCAGCGTGTAGGCCACGAGCTTGAAAGGCTCGCCCTGCTCTTTCTTGAGTTGCTCGACGATGCCGGCGATCACTTCATGTTGCTCATGATTGGCCCAAATGGCCAGCTCGCCCGGCTCGGCATCGGTAACCACCTTCACGCCGGGCAGCTCGTTGGGCAGTTCGGCGAGCACGGCCTGAAACCGTTTGCGCTGCGCCGGGGTGACCGGATAGAGCACGAGCTTACGCCCCTCGCGCTCGGCGCTGGCTTGGGCAAAGGCGTCGATCGCTTGTTTGACGGACTCGTGATCCTCGGGCGTGGCCACGACGGCCAGCCGGTTCTCCGGCGCGTCGACGGTGACCGTGGCCGTCGGCACGAGCGTTTGCAGCACGCTGGTCAGCGACGAAGACGGCGCCTGCGGCAGCGGATAGAAACGCAACTTGGTGCCGCCCGCCTGGCGCGATTCAATCTGGTCGATCGTGGCCCGAATCGTCTTTTGTTCGTCCAGGCTCGCCAGGGCCACGATGCTCTTGGTGGGCGGATCGACGGCCAGCCGCGCCTGCGGTACGACGTTCTGCAGCATGGCCACCACCGACGAGGGATCGGCCTTCCGCATGTGATAGACCTCGACCTGCCGGTCGTCGACCGCGCCGACACCCGTGGTCAATTGGGCAATCGCTTTCTCGAGAATCTCGTGTTCCTCGGGCGTGGCCCAGGCGGCCAACTTCCTGCTTACCGCGTCGACGCTCAGCCGCGCACTCGGCGCGAGCGCCGCGAGCGCTTCGAGCGTCTTCTCCGGATCGACCTCCAGCAGCGGGTAGACTTCGAACCGCGGTCGCTCCTCGGGCGGTTTCTCGGTCGACTGCATCTGTTCGATCACGCTCTTCACGGCCGCCTGCTGCGTCGGCGTGGCATAGGCGTTGATCTGATTCACCTTCGGGTCACGGACAAAACGCGCGTCGGGCATCAGCGCTTGGAGCACTTCAATCACCGAGTCGGGGTCGGCCGTCTTGATCGGATAGACGGCCAACTGCGGCTTCTCGGGCTTCTCGGGTTTGTCGGGCTCCTTGGGCGGACTGGGCTCGGGCATCGATTCGATCACCGCTTCGATGGCCCGCATCACACCGGCGGTGTCGGTCACCAGCACCTGGCTCGTCTTCGGCAGCGGCTGGCTCTTGCCGCGGGGACTGAGCAAAGGCGCGATCTCGGTCACGACTTCCTCGGCGCTGCGGCGGCCGACGGGGAACAACACGCTGACGATCTCGAAGCGTCCGCGGTCGCCCAATTCGTCGAGCTTGACGCGCGGCACGAGCGTCTCGGGCAGCCCCTGCGAGAGGTCGACCAGAATAAGCATCTTCTCGCGGCGCACGAGCGTGAAGCCCTTGGTCAGCAGCACGCCATTGAGCAGGTCCAGCGCCTCGGGCACGGTGTACTCGCGCTGGTCGCTGTAGTTGAACGTGCCCGGCGGCGGAGCGTCGAGCACTAGCGACAGGCCGGCTTGTTCGGCGAACCAATCCAAAACGTCGGTCCAGCGCTGGAAGCGAAAATTGAATCGCAGCTTGGGGGCGTCGGCCTCGGTCGACTGGGTGAGCGCCGCTTGCTGGGTTTCGTCGAGAACGGCCAGCAGCTTTTCGTTGAATTGATCTACGACCTCGTCGCGGGCGTCGGGGGCCGCCCCGGCCAGGGCTTCGGCCCGCTCCGTTTGCAGGGCCGCGATCTTCATCCGCTGCTCGTCGGTCAGCTTCAACTTCTCGGCCAGGGCCGGATCGGCCAGCAACTTGGCCAACTGACGCGGAGGCTCCTTCGTCTCGGCGGCCGGCTGCGCCACGGCCCGGCCGGCGGCCAGCAGGCACAACAGCGCAGCGAGCAGCGAGGGAATCTGCTGAATGGGAGACAAAGCCGAACTCCTGCAAGAGGTTGGATTTGAGACGCGTGCTTTCGCGGAAGGCGGGTAACGTTCAAGCCTAGTCGGCCGGGACCGTGTGGTAAAGATTCGTCTGCTCACGAGGATTCCCTGTCACATGGGCCCCAACGACCGATAAAATGCCTGGGTATCTGCGGCATTATTGTTGACTTACACGGCACACGCACATTATTCACCTTACGGGGGGATGTAGAACACTTCTCTGGCACTCGTGACATTGCATTCCATCACCGCCTCACTTAACATAAGCACTTATGGAACAGGATATTCCGGAAATTGATCAGCAAAAGCTTGCGGAAATGGCGCGCACCTGCGCGTGCTTCAATTTCCGCAAAGCGTCGCGCAGCGTGACGCAGTTGTTCGATCAGATTCTGGCCCCCACGGGGCTCCGCTCGACGCAACTGGTGATTCTGATCACCGGGCAGGTGCTGGGCCCCAGCAGCATCGCCCGGCTCGCCCGCGAGCTGGTGATGGACCGTTCGACCCTGACGCGTAACCTGAAGCCCCTTATGAACATGGGGCTCGTGCAGTTCACCCGCGGCGACGGCGGGCGGCAAAAGGCGGTCGAGGTCACGACCGAGGGCCAACAGGCCCTCTTGCGCTCGGCGCCCTACTGGCAGCAGGCGCAAACGCACCTGGTGAATCGCTTCGGCACCGAGCAGTGGGAACGGATCATGGCCGACCTTTCGTCGATCGTGGATGCGACCCGTTCGAGCGCCGTGTGAGCTGAGCGATCAGCTTCGGCGAAGCGCCCAAACGCTTCAATTCGCTCACCTTATTGGCCTTCGCGCCGATCGCCGTGTCCCCAGCGACCGCGGTACTGATCCGCCGGGTACTTGCGCACGTTCTTCTGCATCTTGTCCCGCATCGCCTCGGCCACGTCGATGCCCAGGGCGTTGGCCAGTGCCAAGGCGTAGCAGACGACGTCGGCCAGCTCTTCGCCAACCGCCGCCCGCCGCTCGGCATCGTCGGCGACCGCTTGCGCTTCGGCCGGCTCGAGCCATTGGAAGTGCTCCATCAACTCGGCCGCTTCGATCGAGAGCGCCATCGACAAGTTCTTGGGCGTGTGAAACCGATGCCAATCGCGCTCGCTGACAAACGCATCCACGAGTTGCTTAAGTGCGTCGATCGTCGTGGCATCGTCGGGCATCGGTCGCGCGCTTTCGTTCTATGCCGACGCCCTGGTCGGACGCGACGCCTCGTCGTCGACGCAGCGCAGCCGATACCGCTCGGCCAGATGCACCAGCACCTCGAGCACGAGCAAATCGGCCCGGGTCATGACGTGCCGGGCGCTGCGCGAGCCGAGCCCGCGCACGAGTTCTTCGAGCACCTGCACGTGAAGCTGCATGGTTTGCGGCGCGGTCACCCCGCCCGAGGCCAGTAGCTCGGCCAAGGCGCACATCTCGTTGGACAGGTTCCCCGACCCCATGATGACGTGCGCCCGCAACAACTCGCGGTAGTGGTCCTTGAGCGATTCGGATAGCGGGGGTCCGTCGGCGTGTTCGGCCGCCCGCTGCCCGATGGACGTGGCGTGTCCGCCGTCTTCCGCGGCACCCGGCTCGTCTCCCGCTTCCGGCAGCCCCTGGGCGTCGCGAATCATATCGCGCTGTTCGCTCAAGAGCCGCTCGGCCTCGCGCTGCTCCTGGTGCAGCCGATGCCGTTCGGCCTGCGCGAGCCGGCGGTTTTCGCGCACCAGTGCCCGGCGTTCGGTGGCCCGGGCCAAAATCCACAACAGCGAGCGGGTCGTGGCGGTGTTGACGCATAGATAGGCGTCGGCGCCGGCCTCGAGCACCAGCGCGTCCATCTCCTGCGGACTGGCTTCGCCCAACACGATAAGCGGTTCTTCGGAGCCGCCGGCCCGTTGGGCGTCGAGGAACTCGAGGGCATCGAGCTCGCCGGGAGCGTGTCCGACCAGCACGGCATCGAACGCATGCGAGCGAAGCGCAGCCAGCCCGGCAGCGGCTCCCCGGGCTTCATCCAATGTGACCTGACAGGCGCTATCACCGGCCAGCGCTTCGGCCAGCCAGGCTCCGCTGCGGCGCGCGGTCGTTACCAGCAGCACGCGCAATCGGGGTGGCAGCAGTCCCCAGGGGGTGGCCGGCAAGACAGGAGCGGCAGATTTTACGGATCCTTCCATGGCGTGCAGCAAGCCTTTGCATATTTTCGCCCCAGCGGCGGCGCATCGTAGTCGAATCGCGGTGCGCGGGTCAATCGCGTCCCGCCGCGTCGAGGCCGCACGTGGCGTGCCCGTTCCCGGCCCCTGGCGTTGCCACCACCGCGCGACCTAGAATGCCCCTAGCAACCCCCTCGAAAACTCCTCCACCGGGCTCCAACTCCCCATGAAAATTGCCTATCTCGATTGTGCCAGCGGCATCAGCGGCGATATGACTCTCGGTGCGCTGGTCGACGCTGGCGTCGATCTCGACGCGCTCAATGCCGGCATCGGCTCGCTTGGCTGGTCCAACGTGCGGCTGGTCACCGAAACGGTGAAGAAGAAAGGCTTTCGAGCCACGCAAGTCACCGTGGAGCACGAACCGGAGCACAAGCACCGCCATCTGCACCACATTATGGCGATGATCGAAGGCAGCACGCTCAGCCCGCGCCAGCAGGATCTGGCCGGGCGGATCTTTCGCAAGCTGGCCGAAGCCGAAGCGAAGGTGCACGACTCGACGATCGAGAAAGTCCACTTCCACGAAGTCGGCGCGGTCGACTCGATCTGCGACATCGTCGGCGCGGCCATGGGCTGGGACCTGTTAGGCGTCGAACAGATCGTGTGCTCGGCCGTGCCCACGGGCACGGGCTTCGTGCAGATCGCACACGGACGCTGTTCGATTCCCGCTCCAGCCACGGCGGAGTTGTTGCGCGGCGTTCCGCTGGCCGAGTCGAACGTGCCCTGCGAACTGACGACTCCCACCGGTGCCGCCATTCTGGCGGCGATGGTCGATCGCTACGGTCCGGTGCCTTCGATGCAGGTCGACCGCATCGGCTACGGCGCCGGACAGACCGACCTGGAACAGCAGGCCAACCTGCTGCGGCTGCTGGTCGGTGAAACGAACGACGCCGCCGGCGGCGAACAACTCTGGGTGCTGGAAACCAATCTCGACGACACCAGCGGCGAGTTGGTGGGTCACGCCATCGGCCAGCTTTGGGAAGCCGGAGCGCTCGACGTCTACACCACCGCCATCCAGATGAAGAAGAACCGCCCGGGCATCACGCTCAGCGTGCTGTGCGAGGGCAGCCAGATTGGAGCGCTCGAGTCGATCCTGTTTCGCGAAACGACCACGCTGGGCATTCGCCGCTACGCGGTCCAGCGCAGCAAGCTGCGGCGCGAAGCGCATCGGGTGGAAACCCCCTGGGGCGCCGTCGACGGCGTGCTGGCCTGGCTCGATGCCGAAGCCGCCCGTTTCGCGCCGGAGTTCGAATCGTGCCGGCAAGTGGCCGCGCAACATGGCGTGCCGCTGAAAGCGGTGTACGACGCGGCGCAGCAAGGCTATCGAAGCGAGAGCTGATTGGCGCAGCTTCTACGACTTGGTCGACGGCGGTCCGGCAAGCGCTTCGACCGCGGCAATGCCATCGGCCCGGCCGCACACCGGCGCCTGGCACGCGAAGTTTTCACACACGAACACCGCCGGCGGATCGCCGGTAAGAGCCTTGCCTTCGAACAGCGGATCGAGCGGACCGCCCGTGCCCGCGCCGGGACTGCGGCAAGCCACCACGCGATCGGCGATATAGTGGTTCGCTAGCGCCCTGAGCACTTCGGCAGTATCCTTTTCGGCGGGGTCGCCCAAGATTACGATCTCGGGCGTGGGGCCCAGCACCATGTCAAGGGCCAGCAGCATCTGGCTCGCCGCTCGAGGCGCCTGCTCGATCAGCGGCGCTGTAGCCCGCATCGTGCCCTCGGCGGCTTCCAGATACGCGTGCTTGCCGGTCAGCTTGCCCAACCGCACCAGCGCCAACGCGGCCATGGCGTTGCCGCTGGGCACGGCGTTGTCCTGCATGTCCTTTTGCCGGGTGATCAACGCTTCGTGGTCGCTGGCCGTGTAGTAGAACCCGCCCCGCATCGGATCGACGAACCGCTCGAGCAGCGCATCGGCCAGCGAGGCGGCCTCGCTTACGAAACGCTCGTCGAAGGTGGCCTCGTAGAGGCTTACCAGGGCGTTGGCCAGGCAGGCGTAGTCGTCCAGGTAGGCATCGAGCCGGGCTTCGCCGCCGCGCCAGGTGTGCAGCAACCCGCCGTCCTCGCGCCGCAAATCCGTCAGCAGGAACTCAGCGGCTCGCCGGGCCGTTTCCAAATAGCGCGGCTCTTCCAACACGCCCGCGGCCTGCGCCAGCGCGTCGATCATCAGACCGTTCCAGGCCACCAGCACCTTGTCGTCCAGTCCCGGGTGCACGCGTTTCTCGCGCTCTGCCAACAACAGCGCCCGGCCGTCGGCCAGCTCGCGCTCCAGCTCGTTCACGTCGCGCTCGAGCACGATCGCGCATTCGTCCAGCGGACGCGGCCGGTTCAGAATGCTCTTGCCCTCGAAGTTGCCCCCCGGCTTCACGTCGTACACGTAGCAGAACGCAGCGGCGGCGTCGGCGGTGAGAATGTTCTCGATTTCTTCGGGCGTCCACACGAAGAACTTGCCCTCCACCCCTTCGCTATCGGCGTCCTGCGTGCTGTAGAAGCCGCCGGCCGGGTCGGTCATCTCGCGCAGCACGTAGTCGCACGTCTCGCGCGCCACGCGGGCGTAACCGTCGTCGCCGGTGATCAGGTACGCATCCAGGTAGCACGGCACCAACAGGGCGTTGTCGTAAAGCATCTTCTCGAAGTGCGGCACGAGCCACCGCTCGTCGGTCGAGTAGCGATGGAACCCGCCGCCGAGATGGTCGTAGATGCCGCCGGCAGCCATCTTGTCGAGCGTGTGCGTGATGACGTGCAGCGTCTGCGGGTCGCGGTCGCGAAACCATTCGTGGGCCAACAGCCGCAGGTCCATTGGGTGCGGAAACTTAGGCGCGCCGCCAAAGCCGCCGTGAACGTGATCGAAGCTGCGCATCACGGCCGACGCGCCGCGATCCACCAGCGCCCGATTCAACTCGCCGGTGGCGGCCGGACCGGCGGCAATGGCCGCCAGGTGATCGGTGAGCGATTGGGCCTGTTCCACGGCCTGCCCGCGGCGATTCTGCCAGGCATCGGCCACGGCCGCCAGCACCTGGTCGAAGCCGGGCATGCCCATCCGCGAGCTGGGCGGCCAGTAGGTGCCGCCGAAAAACGGCTTCAGCTCCGGCGTGAGAAACACCGACATCGGCCAGCCGCCGCGGCCCGTCATGAGCTGCACGGCGTTCATGTAGATCTGGTCCAGATCGGGGCGCTCCTCGCGGTCGACCTTCACGCACACGAAGTGCTCGTTCATCAGCTTCGCGATCTGTGCGTCCTCGAAGCTCTCGTGCTCCATCACGTGGCACCAGTGGCAGGCCGAGTAGCCGATCGACAGAAACACCGGCTTCTCTTCCCGCTTGGCCCGCTCGAGCGCTTCGGGCCCCCACGGATACCAGTCGACCGGATTCTCCGCGTGCTGCAACAGATACGGGCTCGTTTCCCCGGCAAGGCGATTGGGCATGATGTAGTAGTCAGTGTCTAGTGGTCAGTGCTCAGTCGAACGCGGTGAGGCTTCTTCGTGGGTTCCGTCCTCTCGGTAAGGGCGAGTCGCACGCTTGATCGCCTTGCCTTTTACTGGCCACTGACCACTGGCCACTGACCACTACTTAAACGTCTGTTCCGGCGTGGGAAACTCGCCGGAGCGGACGTCATCGCGGAAGCGGGTCACGGCTTGCTCGATGGTCGAGCCGAGGTTGGCGTAGTGCTTGACGAACTTGGGCACGCGGCCGATGGTCAGGCCCAACAGGTCGTAGGTCACGAGGATCTGGCCGTCGCAGCCGGCGCCCGCGCCGATTCCGATCGTGGGAACGCGCAAGCGCTTCGAGATCCGCTCGGCCACGCCGGCGGGAATGCACTCCAGCACGACGGCGAAGGCGCCCGCCTGCTCGGCCGAGAGCGCGTCGGCCATCAGGCGGTCTTCGTCGCGCTGCACTTTGTACCCGCCGAGTTGATGCACGCTTTGCGGTCGCAGGCCGCAGTGGGCCATCACCGGAATGCCGGCGGCCACGAGCGCCGCGATCGTGGCGGCCTCGTCGCTGCCGCCTTCGAGCTTCACCGCCTGGCAGCGGGTTTCCTTCAGGATGCGGCCGGCATTCTCCACTGCCTTGTACGGACCCAGGTGATAACTGGGAAACGGCATGTCGACCACGACCAGGGCGTGCTCGGCGGCGCGGCCGACCATCTCGGCGTGGTAGATCATCTCATCGAGCGTGACCGGCAGCGTCGTGCTGTGGCCCTGCACGACCATCGACATGGTGTCGCCGACCAACAGCCCCTCGACCAGCGGGTCGATCAGCCGGGCCATCGTGTAGTCGTAGGCGGTGAGCATCGTGATCTTTTGCCCGGCAGCCTTGAGCGACTGGAACTTGAGGATCGAAATCCGTGAATCGTCTGCGGGCATGGAAGCGACGCCGCCTGAGGCACGTGGGGGAAATTGAGTGGTACGCGCAGGGCATTATTACCCCCGCGCGCTTGCGGTGGCAACGCCCAGTCGGTGTGCCGAAGTGCCGGGGGTTGTTCCACTTTGCGTCAATCGTTTAGGTGATTTACACTCAAAGGATGGTAAGATCGTGCCCGCTGGGGGCCCAGGCGACGATCCAGGCGGAACCGAGAAGAAGAAGAGGGATATTCTGATGAAGTTGCGATATCCAGTGCTGTTGGTGATTCCCAGTCTCGTCGTGGCGCTGGGGGCCACCGCCGCTTGGGGCCAGGCTGCGTTTCAAGCGCCCCCCCAATCGTTGGCCTTAGACGAGACCGGCACGCTCGAGGCCATGCAGGGCAACCTGCTGAAATTCAAAGACTCGAAAGACGACATCTGGCTGGTCAAGGTCCATCCGATGGCAAAGGTGTCGATCGAGGGCGAGGCCGGCGTCGATTACCTACGCTCGGGCCAGACGGTGGATCTAACCGGCGAGATCAAGAGCGACGGCACTTTCGCCGAACCCATCGAAGAGATGACGCTGGTCAGCCTCCGCGGTCGGTCGACGACGGGCCTGTTCGAACCCGATGCCGACCCCGACGAGGAGAAGGTCAAGCCGGTACGCGAGCCGGCGCCGGGCAAGTACCGCGTTCGCGGCCGCATCCTGAAAGTGAACGATGGCGAAATTCTGATGTTGGCCGGGCGCCTCAAGCTCACCGCGAAGGCCGCCGAGGACATGAAGGTCAAGCTCACGGTCAACGATCCGCGCGCCGCGCAGGTCGGCGACGAAATGGAGCTCAAGGCGTGGTACTACGAGAGGTACCGCCCCATCGCCATGCGGCCCGGTCAGGCCCTGGCCGAGTCGGTCAAGATCACGCTCTCCAAGCCGCCGGAGCCCGGCCGTTAGGCGTGAGCGAATCGGCGCGCCGCGCGGAGCGTTTCAGCAAGTCCGCGCTGCGGCCGTGTTAGATTCCCATTTGCCCCAGCGCATCGATGACGCTGCCGAGGTACTCCGACAGGCGGGGATGGGAGGCTTCGTATTTGAGCACCGCGTCTTGAAGCTGTTCGAGCGACGAGCGGTGTTCGTGGTCTTCCACGGGTTGGCCGGCCAGCACGCCACGCGCCTGGCTGAGGTTTGCGTCCAGGTGCTCGGCGACGGCCGGGTCGAGCTCGCGCAGCTCGTCGAGTTGCGCGCCCAGGTTTTCTAGCGCCTGGCGAAGTTTCTCGTGATGTTCGCTCATCGTTTCCGTGCCCGCGGGATGGTGTGGTGGCCCGTGGGCCGATTGTAACACACGCTCGCGCGCGATGAACGGGGGGCGGCGGTCGCGGGGCGCCGGTTGTCGGTCTGGCGAGGCAGCGGTATAATCGCCGGTCCTCTTTGGCAAGGTTTCAGGCGGTAGGCAAGCGCCGCTCGGGCAGGCGTCCGAGGGCGCACACGGTGAGAAGGAGAATTCGCGTGGGAATTCGCGTCGCAATTAACGGTTTCGGCCGCATCGGCCGCCTGGTGTTTCGCAATCTGATGGCTCGCAGCGGCGAATTCGACGTCGTCGCCATCAACGACCTGACCGACAACAAGACCCTGGCCACGCTGTTGAAGTACGACAGCACGCACCGCCGCTACCCCGGCAAGGTCAGCTACGACGAGAAGCATCTCACGGTCGACGGTCACAAGATCGAGGCCCTCGAAGTGCGCAACCCGGCCGAGCTGCCCTGGAAGCGGCTCGAAGTCGACGTCGTCGTCGAGAGCACGGGCATCTTTACCGCGCGCGAGAGCACCAAGGACGGCAAGACCAAGCCCGGCTACGACACGCACCTGAAGGCCGGCGCCAAGAAGGTCGTGCTCAGCGCTCCGGCCAAAGACGGCGCGGACCTGACCTGCGTGCTGGGCGTCAACGACGATCAGCTCACCAAGGAGCAGAATTGCATCTCGAACGCCAGTTGCACGACCAACTGCCTGGCTCCGGTGGCCAAGGTGCTGCACGACAATTTCGGCATCGTCAAAGGCCTGATGACGACCGTGCACGCCTACACCAACGACCAGCGCTTGCAGGACCTGCCGCACGACAACTTGTACCGGGCTCGTGCCGCGGCGCAGAACATCATTCCCACCAGCACGGGCGCGGCGAAAGCCATCGGGCTGGTGATTCCCGACCTGGCCGGCAAGATGACCGGCATGGCCCTGCGGGTGCCCGTGCCCACTGGCAGCCTGGTCGACCTGACCGTGGTCACGAACAAGAGTGTGACCAAGGAAGCGGTCAACGAGGCGATGAAAAAGGCCGCCGAGGGCCCGATGAAGGGCATTCTCGACTGCAATCCCGACCCGCTCGTGTCGACCGACATCATCGGCGACCCGCACAGCTCGATCTTCGTTCCCGACTGGACCGAAGTGATGGACGACAACCTGCTCAAGGTCCTGAGCTGGTACGATAACGAGTGGGGCTATAGCTGCCGCACGGTGGACCTGATCGCCAAGGTCGGCAAGCTGCTCTAAAGCCTAAGCCTGCATTGCCCGGTGCCGCTCAAGCCCGGTGCCGCTCAAGCCCGGTGCCGCTCAAGCCCGGTGCCACGCTCGCGCTTGCGTGAGCGATGGCACCCCGATAGATGGCGGATACCCACGTATTGCGCCCCCCTGCCCTACTCTCGGTGCGCGCAAAAAAAGGACCAGCCGCTGCATGCGCTTGTTGCATGACTTGCGGCTGGCCCTGTGGTTTCGTCGCGTCCTTGTCGCACGCGTCGCTGCTCGCGCAGTGCGGCACGGACACGCGCTGTCGCTGTGGTGTCGCTTACGGTCCGATGCTGCGCGGGTTGCGAGCCAGGTAGTCGCGCGGCCCGCGGTTCGTGTAGTACGGATACGTGACGCCGGCCGTGGGCGGACCCGCGGCGAACTTGTATTGTCCGCCAGCGTTGCGGCGCTGGTGTACCAGCGGGTGACCTTCGGCCGGGTGCGACTCGGCCATCATCGCGCCGGGGCCGCCGTAGCCGTTGCCGTGTCCGTGACGAGCGTAGCCGGGACCACCGCCGACGACGGTGCCGCCGGCCATGCCACAGTCGTAGCAATCGCCGCCACAACCGCCGCCGCAGCCACCGCCACAGCCGCCGCAGGGACCTTCATGTCCGTAGGCACAGCAGCCGCCGCCTCCGCAACAGAAGAGCCTTTCGAAGCAGCAACAACCGCTGCAGGCGGCCACCAGGGTGACGGCCATCACGGCAAAGAGTGCGTGTCTCATGAGTGCTTGTAATCCTTTCTCGCTGAGTGTTCGAGCGACCCGCTGCGGCCGGTCGGCTTTCAGCTCGAATCCCCCCTGGATTGAAGCTGTCTTGGGTCGATGAAGTCGGCGGTGCTGCTTGTGGCCCTTCGTGTCCGAACGGCGAGCGTACCAACCTCCTAAGGGGGACTATCGGCGTCATTTTCGGCAGAGTTGAACAAATCGTTACCATGCCTAGCACCCGCGCCACCCGGGTAATCGGTGCCTCATGAGCGATCGCACCTGCCGAGAACCAGTGGTCTTGGCACCCCGGGAAAGGTAGAGAGGTCGCTAGCTGTGCTTCGGCGCCGCTCGATATTGGCCAGCCATCGGCATTCTGCTACAAAGCCCCGTCCTATCGACCGCGCGTGCTGCGTGACAGCACGCCGCGGCGACGTTGCTCGCCAGTCAGGAAAACATCGCGCAGGGAAGCAGTCAGGGATGGGCAATTTTGCGCGCGTCGTGCGGTTGGCACTGCGCTACTACTGGACCGTGGCCGCCTCGTTCCTTTGCGCGATGCTGGTCGCCGTGCTGTGGGGCGGCAACATCGGGTTCCTCTACCCACTGGTCGAGGTCGTCGGCAACGACGAAAGCCTCAGCGAGTGGGCCGACAAGTCGATCGCCTCGGCCAAGGAAACGATCGCCGAGCAAAAGGCGCTCGAAAAGCGGCTCACCCGGGAATTGAAGGCCGCGCCGCCGGCGGAAAAACGGTCGGTCGAGCGCGAGCTGCGCGCCGCGGTCAATCGCCGCGACGCCGCCGAAGCCGATCTGCGGCTCACCTCGTGGCTCGAACCCTGGATCGACAACTACCTGCCGCCCAGCCCGTTCGGCACGCTGGTCGTGTTGATCGTGGCGCTGTTGGTCGCCACGGTGATCAAAGACGGCTTCATGGCACTCAGCTCGATCCTGGCCGATCGCGTCTCGCAACTGGCCGTATTCGACCTGCGCAAGCAGTTCTATCGCCGCACGCTGCGGATGGACCTAGCCACGTTCAGCGAGAGCGGCACCAGCGACCTGATCTCGCGCTTCACCTACGACCTGGAAAACCTGGCCGGCGGTCTGCAAACGCTGTTCGGCCGCGCCACGCGCGAACCGCTGAAGATGATCGCCTGCCTGATCCTGGCCGCCTACATCTGCTGGCAGTTGCTGGTGCTGACGCTGGTGGTCGCGCCGCTGGCCGGACTGCTGATCGGCTTTTTGGCCAAGACGCTCAAGCGGGCCAACCGCAAGGCGCTCGAAGAGATGTCGTCGCTGTACGGGATCCTGGTCGAGACGTTCAGCGGCATCAAGGTGGTCAAAGCGTTCACCATGGAACGCTTCGAGCGGAGGCGGTTCCACACCACTAGCAAGAAGTTCTACAAGAAAGCCATGCGCATCGCCGTGGTCGACGCGCTGGTGAACCCCGTCACCGAAGTGATGGGCATCACCATGATCTGCCTGGCGATCCTGGCCGGCACCTACCTGGTGATGTCGGGCGAAACGACGCTTTTGGGCATCCGCATGTGCGCCCGGCCGCTGTCGCTTAGCGCCCTGCTGGCGTTCTACGGAGCATTGGCCGGCGCCAGCGATCCGGCGCGGCGGCTGGCCGAAGTGTTCAACAAGCTGCAGCGGGCCTCGGCCGCTGCAGATCGCGTGTACCAGTTGCTCGACCGCGAGCCGCGCGTGTTCGATCCCGCTCGGCCGCAGCCCCTGGGGCGGCACCACCGCGAGCTGGCTTTCGAGAACGTTGCGTTCCACTACCACCCCGGTCAGCCCGTGCTCGAGGGAATCGACCTGCGCGTGCCGTTCGGCGAGACGATCGCGATCGTGGGCCCCAACGGCTGTGGCAAGAGCACGCTGTGCAGCATGATCCCCCGCTTCTTCGATCCCCGCAGCGGTCAGGTGCTGCTCGATGGGGTCGACCTGCGCGACGTGCGCATTCGCGACCTGCGAGCCCAGATCGGCATCGTCACCCAGGAAACCCTGTTGTTCGACGACACCGTGCTGAACAACATCCGCTATGGCTGCCCCCAGGCCTCGCGGGAACAGGTAATCGAGGCGGCCCAGCAGGCCCATGCCCATCGCTTTATCGAACAGAAGCTCGACGCCGGCTACGAGACGATCGTGGGGCAAAGCGGCGGCCGGCTTTCCGGCGGTCAGCGGCAGCGCATCGCACTGGCGCGGGCCATCCTGCGCGATCCGGCGATCCTGATTCTCGACGAGGCCACTAGCCAGATCGACCTGGAAAGCGAGCAACTCATCCACAAGGTGCTCGAGCAGTTCATCCGCCACCGCACGACCTTCATCATCACCCACCGGCTGGCCACGCTCTCGTTGGCCGACCGCATCCTGGTGATGAACGGCGGCCGCATCGCCGACGCCGGCACTCACGAGCAGCTGCTCGCACGCTGCGAGCTCTACCAACGGCTGCATCACGGGCAGTTCAAGGAAACCGCCTAGGCTGCTCCGGGGCGGAAAACCTCGCCCGCGCCACATTTCGAGGTGCGTCCAAGTTTTGGCACACCCTTTGCTTAATATGAGACCCGAGGCCAACGGCCACTGAGGCTCAACCAGTCGGGGCCGAAACAGAGAAGAGCAATGTTTTGGGGCCGGCTACTTGAAGAGGTGTGGCAACAAACTGCGGAAATGTGAGGGCTTCAAAGGGTTTACGAGCTGAATTGGAACAGCGAGGCCAGCTCGTCCGAACCAGAATTCAACGCATTTTCGTACTAAGCAAGGCGAGCTGGGACCCGATTGCAGTCTAAGGGTTCCAGCTCGCCTGTTGCATTTTGATACAGCAGAATCATACAACTGCTGCAAAATAATACACTCCAAGAAACTTCGGCAAACCCGGAATTCCTGCAATAAATTGCCGCGTTTGACCCGACTCTGTAGTGCTCGCCCGGTGCCTGCAAGACGCGTGGCGTGGGCGAGCCACCACCCCCTGGGCTGTCGAGAGAACACACCTCGGCAGCGCCGTGAAGCCACTGCTCGACAACCCGATTTCTCCGATGGCACTGACGCAGGGACTTATTGCGTTGTTTGCGGGGCACTCCACTTGCCAGATTTTCGGGCCGGCGCGCGTCGCGACCGCCGCCTTGTGCTTGGCGGTCGCGACCCTGCCGCGCCTGACCATCGCTGCCGAACCGGCCTCGCTTGAGGTCTCCCCCCATCGGCAGATCGCGCTGATCGACAAGCACATCGAGCGGCACTGGGAGGCCTCGGACGTCGTACCTTCGAGGGAGGCCGACGACGGCGAATTCTGCCGCCGGGTGTTTCTCGATCTCTTGGGACGCATCCCCAGCGTCGACGAGCTGGAGCGGTTTTTCAGCGATTCAACGGTCGAGCGCCGCGGGAAGCTCGTCGATCGCCTGCTGGGCGACGCGTACATCGAGGAGTATGCGCTGAATTGGACCACGGTGTGGACCAATCTGCTCATCGGCCGCTCCGGCGGGATGGATCGCCGCTCGCTGGTCAATCGCGCGGGACTCGAGCAGTCGCTGCGCCGGGCCCTGCAGCGCAATATGCCCTACGACCAGATGGTCCACGAGTTGATCGCCGCCAAGGGCGTCAGCAAGCCAGGCGAAGAAGACTTCAACGGCTTCGTCAACTTCCTGGCCGACAAGCTCCAAGAGAACGCCGTGCAAGCCACGGCCAAAAGCGCTCAACTGTTTCTGGGCCTGCAAATCCAGTGTACCCAGTGCCACAACCACCCGTTCAACGACTGGAAGCAGAACCAGTTCTGGGAGATGAACGCCTTCTTCCGCCAGACGCGCGCCTTGCGCCGCTTCGGCGAAGGACGCGACATCGAGTCGATCGAATTGGTTAACCAGGACTTCGCCGGCGAGAACAACCGGCCCGAGGAGGCCGTGTTGTTCTACGAGCTGCGCAACGGGCTCACCAAGGCCGCTTATCCGGTGTTCGTCGACGGCACGAAGCTCGACAGCGACAGCGGATTCGTCGAGGACGTCGACCGCCGCGGGGCGCTGGCCGACTTGATGATCAGCTCCGAGTACCTGGCCCCTGCGCTAGTGAACCGAATGTGGGCGCATTTCCTGGGCTATGGGTTCACTAAGCCTGTCGACGACATGGGACCCCACAATCCGCCCAGCCATCCGGAGCTGTTGGCCGAGTTGGCCGAAGAGTTTCGCTTGAACAGCTACGATCTCAAGCAGCTGATGCGGTGGATCGTGCTCAGCCGGCCCTACGGACTGTCGAGCCGGATGACCCGCCGCAACGAGCAGGACGACCCCGCCCTGGGCACGCGGCCGTTGTTCAGCCACTTCTACCTGCGCCAGATGCGGGCCGAGGAGCTGTACGAGTCGCTGCTGGTCGCCACCGAGGCCGATCGCGCGGCCACCAGCTACGCCGAGCGCGAAGCAAACAAGCGCCGCTGGCTCGAGCAATTCACGCTCGCTTTCGGCACCGACGACAACGCCGAGACCACGACGTTCAACGGCACGATTCCCCAGACGCTGATGATGATGAACGGCGATCTGGTCGAGAAGGCCACGAGCCTCGAAGAAGGGAGCTTTCTCGACCGCTTAGCCGGCGATACGAAGCGCCATCGAGCCGACAAGGTCACGCACCTGTACCTGGCGGCGCTGTCGCGGCGACCGACGCGCAGCGAAGTGGCCCTCTACGGCCGGCTGTATCGGCTGCGCGACGGCAACGAAGCCCAGGCGCTGCAGGACCTGTGGTGGGCCGTACTCAACAGCAACGAATTCATCTTGAACCACTAATACCGACCACCAGCGGACGCGCTCGCCAGGCCCCTCGGCCGCCCGAGGCTCCGCTCCAAAGATCGCCGACTGAGGAAACCGTGATGAGCGCAACCAGAGTGCCCCGTGGCATGACTCGCCGCCACTTCATGCAGCATTTGGCCGGTGCTTCGGCGCTGGCGCTGCCGGCGATGTCGTTCACCTCGGCGTTGCGGGCTCATGCGGCCGATCTGAAAAAGCGGCACAAGGCCGCGATTATGTTGTGGATGGGGGGTGGCCCGGCAACGATCGACCTGTGGGACCTCAAGCCCGGCTCGCCCACCGGGGGTCCCTTCCAACCGATCGCCACGTCGGGCGCCGAGCAAATCTGCGAGCACTTGCCGCTAATCGCAAAGCAGATGCACCATCTGGCCATCGTGCGTTCCATGAGCACGCGCGAGGCCGATCATGATCGCGGCCGTTATTACATGCACACCGGCTACGTACCCAACCCCAACATCGAGCACCCCGGGTACGGGTCGGTGGTCAGCCGAATGCTCCAAGAGCAGACCGAGTCGGCCGGCCTGGAGATTCCGCCCTTTGTGGCCGTCGGCGGCGGCAGCGTCGGCCCCGGCTTCCTGGGCATGACCTACGCGCCGTTCGTGGTCAACAACAACGGCAACGTCCGCAACCTGAAAATGAACGTGGCCGACGAGCGGCTGATGCATCGCATGCAGGCGTTGGCCTCGCTCGAGAAGGGCTTCGTCAACCAGAACCGCGGACGCTCGGCGGCCGACCATGCCAAGGTGCTGGAGAAGACCCTCTCGCTGATGACCAGCAAGCAAATGGACGCCTTCAAGGTCAATTCCGAGCCCGAGGCCATGCGCGAGCGCTACGGGAACACGGGCTTCGGCCGCGGCTGCCTGATGGCCCGCCGCCTGGTCGAGCAAGGCGTATCGTTCGTCGAAGTGGATTTGGGCGGCTGGGACACCCATCAAAACAACTTCACTACGCTACAGAACAACAAGCTGCCCGAACTCGACAAGGCCATGAGCGCTCTGGTCGGCGATCTCGACGAGCGCGGCATGCTCGAAGACACGGCCATCATCTGGATGGGCGAGTTCGGACGCACCCCGCGGATCAACGGCAACACGGGCCGCGATCACTGGGCCCGCAGTTGGAGCATCGTGCTGGGCGGAGCCGGCATGAAAGGCGGCATCGCCGTGGGACGCACGTCCGACGACGGCACCCAGGTCGAGACCGAGCCCTACACGTCCGAGGACGTCATGGCCACGGTCTGCAAGTCGCTCGGCATTCCGCTGGAAACCACCTTTACCAGCAACAACGGCCGCCCGATGAAGATCGCCGGCGGCGGCAAGGTGATCGACGAACTCTTTAGCTGACTCTCCTGAGGTTGCGGTCCCGCGGCCGAGACGTCGCACGCGCGTCTCGTCCGCGGGCCGCATGCCTCTGCCTCGCCGAAAGTCAGTCTTGGATCTGGTCCAGGTGCCGGGCGTGTTCGCTCAGTCGCTTGGCCATCGCCTGCTCCTGGTCGCGCTCGCCGCTGCGCAGCACCTGGGCGACCTGCTCCAGTAACTCGTCCGGCGGAAGAAACTCGCTGCCCACGAACACGCGGGCGGCCAGCTCGCCCAGGTTGTACGAGAGGTGGTTCTCCGCCCGATCGGCCGGCCGCTCGCGCGCGAGCACCTCGGCCAACTCGCGATAGACCGCCGCGTAGCGTTCTCGATCGAACTTGTCCATCGGTCGTTTCCTCTCGCAAATCGAATCTAGCCAATACCCACACCAGCCCGAAGCGCAAGCGACGGTCGTTTGCCGTGCAGCAAGAGCACAGGAACCCTCGCTGGCCAGCTTTTTGCGCCATGTGTCAGAAGGGGTTGCGCTATAAGGAGTTGGCCTTC